>ERZ1292633.1814-Hain-H41-02um-R1-1814-length-22578-cov-6_pt1 | contig 22578 bp, 22 predicted proteins | sample MGYA00564406_ERZ1292633 | MGnify/ENA primary metagenome ERZ1292633 (study PRJEB36523, sample SAMEA6512639) | groundwater metagenome | collected 2019-01-08 | study: AquaDiva: Metagenomics assemblies of 32 groundwater samples
GCTGCGTCAGACTTTCGTCCATTGCGCAATATTCCCCACTGCTGCCTCCCGTAGGAGTCTGGGCCGTGTCGCAGTCCCAATGTGGCTGGCCATCCTCTCAGACCAGCTACCCGTCGTCGCCTTGGTGAGCCGTTACCTCACCAACTAGCTGATAGGCCGCGAGCTCCTCGATTTCCCCCGGAGGTTTCCTCATCGGGGAATGCCCCCCAATGAGCGTATGCGGTATTACCCGGTCGTTGGACCGGCTATCCCCCAGAAATCGGCAGATTGCTCACGTGTTACGCACCCGTTCGCCGGTTACCCTTGCGGGCCCCCGTGACTTGCATGTGTTAGGCACGCCGCCAGCGTTCGTCCTGAGCCAGGATCAAACTCTCCAATGAGTGTTTGTCAGCTCTTTTCCGAAACGCTGTTTCACGCTGTTGTGTGAAACAGCGTGTTCAGAATCACTTGAAAAATAGGTTCGGGTCAAACTCTCCCCGGGTCCCCGAACGGGCCCGGATCAATGAGTTCGCCTCGCACACCCTTGATGATCTCATCTCGATTTTCAAACAACTGTGATCACGTTTCCGTGATAGCCTCTTACCATACCAAGCCGTACCCTTCGTGTCAACGGTAGTTCGCAACTTTTCGCGAACTTTCTTGCCTGCCGACACGAACGGGCCCTCGCGGGCCCGGCGGCTCCACCCAACGGGAACCGTAGCTCCCGGGAGGATCGGAACAATAGCGCTTTACCACTCCTAAAGCAACCCCCGCATCCTCAAACAACGACCGCATCGGCAACGCCGATGCGGTCGACACATGCACCCAGTAGGAGTCGAACCTACAACCTGCAGATTAAGAGTCTGTTGCTCTGCCAGTTGAGCTATGGGTGCTCTTGGTTCCCCACCACCCCATCCCTTCACCACCCCTTCACCCCTGCCAGGCGCGCCAGGAGGGAATCGAACCCCCGACCCACAGCTTAGAAGGCTGTTGCTCTATCCAACTGAGCTACTGGCGCTTCTTCAAGAAGTCCGGCATGCGACTCCTCGCTGCATCGCACCACATCGGAGCACGCAATCGGGGCGGCCGGATTCGAACCGGCGACCTCCTGCTCCCAAAGCAGGCGCGATACCGGGCTACGCTACGCCCCGCGAAGACTCGCAAAGTATCCAGACGACAGCGCAAGATCAACTCCCTGCACCAACAATTCGCAACAACGCCTGCACCGCGCGCGCGCGATGGCTCACGCGCGCCTTCTCCGCGGCACTGACCACGCCGAACGACGCCCCCAGATCGACGCTGAAGAACAACGGATCGTACCCGAATCCACCAGCACCCTCCGCCGCCTCGAGAATGCGCCCCGCCGTCTCTCCCAGCGCGACCGTCTCCCCCGACCCGTCAACCCACGCCGCCGCGCAGACGTAGCGCGCCGCGCGTGACGCGGCGCCGTCGAGCGCCGACAGCAGCCGGGCGTTGTTCGCCGCGTCCAGCGCGTCCCCGGTCAACTCGGGACGGTTGCTCCACCGCTTGCTGCGAACCCCCGGCTCGCCCCCCAGCGCCTCCACCTCGAGTCCGCTGTCGTCCGACAACGTCGGCAGGCCGCTGCGCGCGTGGAAATACCGCCCCTTCGCCAGCGCATTCTCGGCGAAGGTCGCCGCCACTTCGAGCGCATTCTCCTCGGCCGGACGCTCTTCGATGCCCGCCGTGTCGAGGTCAACGGCGTCCCACCCGTGCGCCGCGAGCATCGGCGCGAGCTCGCGAAGCTTGCCCGCACTCCGCGTCGCCACCAGCACGCGGCCGCGCCCGCTCACGCCAGGCCGAGGGCGCGCCGCTGGTGAGCGTCGAGCTCGACGATGGCCGAGCCGGCGAGCGCCAGCAAGGCGTCGAGTTGCGCGCGATCGAACGTGCCGCGCTCGCCGGTGCCCTGCACTTCCACGAACTGCCCGCCACTGCTCATCACCACGTTCATGTCCACTTCGGCCCGCACATCCTCCTCGTAGGCAAGGTCGGTGCACGCCACGCCATCAACGACACCAACGCTCACCGCGGCCACGCGGCGCTTCACCGGTGACGCGGCGAGGTGCCCCTCGCGCACCAGCCAGTCGAACGCATCCACCACGGCCACGCAGGCGCCGGTGATCGCGGCCGTGCGCGTGCCGCCATCGGCCTGCAGCACGTCACAATCGACCTTGATGGTCCATTCGCCCCAGGCGAAGTCGTCGAGCATGGCGCGCACGGAGCGTCCGATGAGCCGCTGGATCTCCTGCGTGCGGCCGCCCAGCTGGCCCCGCTCGCGCGCCGAGCGCGTGTGCGTGGCCCGGGGAAGCATCGAGTACTCGGCGGTGATCCAGCCCTCGCCCCGACCCTTCTTCCAGCCGGGCACCCCTTTTTCCACCGACGCGGCGCAGATCACCCGCGTGTTGCCGAAGGCACTCAGGCAGCTCCCCTCGGCGTACGCCACGGCTTGCCGCTGCAATATCACGGGGCGCAACGCCGACAGCGCGCGCCCATCCTGTCGAGACTCAACCACCAGACCCCCGCAACTTGTTGATGATACCGGAGGTGGATTGCCCCGGCGTGAGTGGAATGATCACCACGCGCCCGCCGCGCGCCAACACGTCGCTGGCACCCACGACGTTTTCCGGCGTGTAGTCGCCGCCCTTCACGATGACGTCGGGCTCGAGGCGGCGCACGAGATCGCGCGGCGTGTCCTCGCCGAAGACCACCACGCCGTCGACGCACTCGAGGGCGGCCAGCACATACGCACGCTCGGCCTCGCTGGTCACCGGGCGGGTGGGTCCCTTGAGGCGACGCACCGACTCATCGCTGTTGAGACCGACCACGAGATGGGCGCCCTGCGCCCGAGCGCCCATCAGCACATCGACATGCCCGGCGTGCAGCAGGTCGAAGACGCCGTTGGTGAAGACGAGCGGACCGGCCAGCGTGCGCCGCCAGCGCACGGCATCGTCCCAGGTGCGGATCTTGTCCGCGGGCGGGCGCGGATTCAGTACGCCCACTCGACCCGCGGCGCGAGCAGGATTTCCCGTGTGTAGAACGGAAGCTCGATGTTCTCGTAGTACTCCGTCCAGATGTACACGTGCTTGGCGCGGCGCCGCACGCGAATCTGCTTGGCGCCCTCGGGCAGTCCGAGCGAATCGGCGAACAGGTAGAGACGCTTCTTGATCACGCCGTCGGTGCGGCTGGCGGCGAAGCGCGCCTCCTGCAGCATGCGATCACGGTACTGGTAGTAGTCCCAGTAGACCTGGCCGATTCCGACGGCAAAGTATCCGACCGCGGAAAACAGCAACAGCATCACCAGGCAGCCGATCTGCCCGACGCCCCGCCGTGTCCTTGTCACCATTGCGACTGCGCTCCCTCGATGACCTCGTTGACGATGCGGCTGATGGCCTGCTTGCGGCCATCGATTTCGGCCCGTTCGGAATACTCCCCCTCTCCCGTAATGCCCTTCTTCTGCCAGAGCGTCTTGCCGAGCACCTGATCATAGATCTCGATGTCGACCATGATCTGCAAGCGTCGTCGGGACGCGGTGGCCTGCTGCGGGTTGGCGCTGTAGGCCACCGGCACGTCGATTTCGTACTTGACGATGGTCCCTCGCACGATGACGCTGGCCTTCTCCTCGCTGGCGTCGCGGAGCCCGAGCCGTTTCTCCAGCCCTTCGCGCATGGCATCGGCGAATTCGCGCGTGATCTCGGGTGAGGCCGTCTCGTTGGAGAACGGAAGCACCGCGAGGGTGCGGACGTGCGAGGGTAGCCCGCCACCGCTGAATCCATAGGCGCAGCCGGTCACGATGAGGGCCGCGAATGCCAGCGCGCAACGCACGAATCGGGAGTGCAGAGGATGGGGCAGAGTCATTCTCTAAACGACGAACGGGCCGCGTTCCAGCAACGCGCGGATATCTGTGGGAAGCGCCACCGGGCGCCCCTCGGGCGAAACGGATACCAGGGTGGTGGCAACCGAGGCAATGCCGGCGCCGGTGTCCGATCGGGCAATCTCGTACGCTAACTCGACGGCACGCGACCGCACCGCCACCAGGCGGGTGGTGACGCGCACGAGGTCGTCGTAACGGGCGGAGGCGTGCAGGCGCATGGTGACGTCGGTGACGGCGAGCAGGAGTCCCTGTCGCTCCATGTCCGCGTAGGACAGGCCGCGGGAGCGGATGTAGTCGGTGCGCCCGATCTCGCACCACACCAGGTAGTTGGCATGATACACCACGCCCATCTGGTCGGTTTCCGCGTACCGCACCCGGATGTCCGAAACCGAATCCCGCTCCGCCATGTCATCCCCACGCGTGGTGTGCCGTCGTCGGGGAGAAGTCTCCCGGGCGGCGCGGTGTTTGTAAAGGCCGCGCACGCACGATACAATTTATCGATGCCCAAGCGCCTCGTCACTACGCTTCCCTCCCCCGCCTACGTCCTGGCCGACGCCCATCTTGGGGTGGCATCGGCCGAGCAGGAGCAACTGCTCTGGTCGTTCCTGCGGCACGTTGCGGCAGAGGGAAGGGGCACAGTCATACTGAATGGCGACATGTTCGAGTTCTGGTTCGAGTGGGGACACGTGGTGCCGCAGGTGGGGGTGCGACTGCTGTCCGCCGTGGCGGCCATAACCGAGCGTGGCATTCCGGTCGTCTGGCTGAAGGGCAACCACGATTGCTGGGGCGGCGACGTGCTGCGCACCCAGAGTGGCGCCGTGTACATCGACGGACCGTGGATCGGCGAGCTGGCGGGATGGCGCACGCACGTGGCGCACGGCGACGGGTTGCGACCGCGGCTCGATGCCGGGTACCGGAGGCTTCGTGCCGTGATTCGGCATCCGTGGTCCATCCGGGCCTTTCGCTGGCTGCACCCCAACTGGGGGGCGGCGCTTGCCCGCGCGATGTCGCACACCAGCCGCAACATGCGCCCGCGCGATGGGGGCGAGGGATTGCGCGCTGTGGCGCACGACACCCTGGGAGCAGACCCCACGCTGGAGCTGGTGATCTTCGGGCACACGCATCTCGCACAGTTGGAGCGCAAGTCGCGCGAAAGCGGCGTCTATGCAAATCCCGGCGCGTGGCTGGACGCGCCCACCTTCCTGAAGCTCGCGCCGGACCACGTTGCGTTGTGCCGCTGGGACGGCACGGCCGAGTTCGTGGACGTGTCGATCGACCGGGGCGCGATCTAGCGGACACGTCGGCTGGTCGGGGAAGGACCTAGCGGAAGCGAAGGGTCGCGACGACGGCCGCGCGCCCGTCGGGCGCGGTGCGCACCGCCACGCGCGCCGGCAGGTCCCACAGCTGCGCGGCCACGAACGCGTCGGCGCCGGAAAACAGGTGGTTGAAGATGAGCACGGCGAGCCAGTCCTCGTAGTGCGTGCGCCTGGCGCGCACCCGGGCCGCCGAATACCTGCTGACGTTCCAGGTGGCCACGACGGGGCGACCGTCGGCTCCGACCACCGGCTGGCCTCCGGCGTCCACCTGGTACGTCTCGGGCAGCGAGTCGTTGCGGAACTGGCGCGCGAGCCGAAGGTCTTCGGCCGAGCGATGCACGAGCGCCAGTGACAGCCCTTCGGTCAGGAAGAACACCCCGCCAACGAACTGCCGGTCGAGCGCCGCCTGTCCAGCCCCCGGAACGAACAGCGAGTAGAGAAACGCGCGGCGCGGCGTGATGGGCGGCTTGAGCGCGGGTTGCGCGCCTGCGGGCGCGCCGATGGGCCCGCCGATGGGCGCGCCGGGCGCCTGCGCTCGAACGGACGCAGGGAACGGTGTCGCCAGCACGGCGAGCGGCAGCGCGAGAGCGTAGAAGCGACGAATCACTGTGACGGAGTACCCTGGAGACGGTTTCAGGTGCCGCGCCGAAAAGATAACAGCCGCACGGCCTGGCAGCGCCGGCGCCGCTGGAACGGCTGAAGGCTGCGCCGGCACTGCGTGTACTCAGCGCCGCGCCTTCCAGGCCTTGTACTCGTCAGGCATACACGTTGCGCACGGCCGATAGCCGGCGGCACGCGCCGTCGCTTCGTCCGTGAAGAAGACGCGCTGCTGCGCGTAGCTTCCACCGAGTGCGAGCGCGCGTCGCGCGGCCTTGCAGTCGAGGCGCCCGTAGACGCGCCGGCGTCGATGGCCACCGAAGGTCCCGGGCGCGGCGCTGGAAATGACCGAGCCGTCTGCGGCGATGAGGCGATAGCGAACAGGTTCGGTCATAGGTGCTGGACGGGAAGATGGGATGTGCCAATTCGTGCGCACCCGACGGTCGTAGCCTTTGCGAGCCCCGCTGGCGGGAGCGTGTGGGAATCGAACCCACCAAGCCCGACGAAGTCAGGCCGCACTGGTTTTGAAGACCAGGAGGACCACCAGGCCCCATCCACCCCCACGACGCGGCGCGGTCAGTCGACGACGAGGGCGGTATCCTGCGGTGGCAGCACTTCGCCAATGCGCGCCGCGCCGTCGACCCGGTCAAGATACTCGGCAACGCGGTCGAACGGGACGGCCACCAGCAGGCCCCCGGATGTCTGCGGGTCCACGGCAAGCACGCGCGCCATCCCGGTCACGCTGCTTCCCCAGCGCACGCGAGGTTCGACGTAGCGCGCGTTGCGCGCGGCGCCGCCGGTCGTGACGCCCTCGTCGATAGCCTGTCGGACCCCCGGAAGTTCGGGCAGTAGTGCGCTGTCGAAACGCAGCGTGACGTTGCTGGCACGCGCCACATGCGAGGCATGCCCGAGCAGCCCGAAGCCGGTGATGTCGGTGGCGCAGCGGGCGCCAACTTCCACGGCAACCTCGGCGGCAAGGGCGTTGAGTTGCACCATGCTGGCCACGAGCGACGCGGCGTGCCCGGTCGACAACGTTCCATTCTTCATCTTCGTGGCGAGCACGCCGGTGCCGAGCGCCTTCGTGAGCACCAGCACGTCGCCGGCGCGGGCACCGGCGTTCGACATTACCCGGCCGGGGTGCACGGTACCCGTCACCGACAGTCCGTACTTGACCTCGTCGTCGGAGATGGTGTGGCCACCGACGACGAATGCCCCGGCCGACCGCACCACGTCCTCCCCGCCCCGCAGGATGTCGGTGAGCACGCGCAGCGGCAGCTTGTCCTCGGGAAACGCGGCGAGCGCCAGGGCGGTCAGCGGCGTTCCACCCATGGCGTAGATGTCCGACAGCGCATTCGCGGCCGCGATGCGCCCGAAGTCGTAGGGATCGTCGACGATGGGCGCGAAGAAATCCACGGTCTGCACGAGCGCCAGATCGTCGTGCAGGCGAAAGACCGCGGCGTCATCGAACGTGTCAGGTCCGACGAGCAGCCGTGGGTCAGTATGACGCGAGAGCGGCGCCAGCGCTTCGGACAGGTCCTCCGGACCCATCTTCGACGCTCAGCCGGCGCAGCGGGCGTAGTGGGTGAGGCGGAAGATCTCAGCTTTGGTCATTTGATGAACCGGAATTCGGATGACGGAACTGGAATGCGATATCGGAATTCGAAACGGAATGCGGGACTGGAACCGGAACGCTTCCTACGGCAGCTGGGCAATCAGCTCGATCTCGACCTGCGCGTCCTTCGGCAGGCCGGCCACCGCGACCGTGGAGCGCGCGGGGCGGCAGTCGCCGAGCGTGGCGGCATACACCTCGTTCACCTTGGCGAAGTCGTTCATGGTGCGCAGGAAGATGGTGGTCTTCACCACGTCCTTCCACGTGCACCCGGCCGACTGCAGCACCGCATGGAGGTTCTTGAGCACCTGCGCCGCCTGCACGCCAACGTCACCCTCGACGAGCGTCATGGTGGCCGGATCGAGGGGCGTCTGTCCGGCGCAGAACAGGAACCCGCCCGCCGCGACTGCCTGCGAGTACGGACCGATGGCGGCGGGAGCGGACTCGCAATGATGGATCTTGAGCATTTGTGACCTGAGAAAAAAGTTGGTGGCTGGTGGCTGGTGGCTGGTGGCTGGTGGCTGGTGGCTGGTGGCTGGTGGCTGATGCTTCACCACCAACCACCAGCTACCAACTTCTAGAACAGCCCCGTGATCGTCCCGTCCGGCAGCACCGCCATCCTCTCGGCGGCAGGTTCCTTTGGCAGGCCCGGCATCGTCATGATGTCGCCGCATTGCGCCACCACGAAGCCTGCGCCGGCGAGCGGATATACCTCGTTCACCATCACGCGGAAGTCCCTGGGACGGCCCAGCTTGCCGGCGTCATCCGTCAGCGAGTACTGCGTCTTCGCCATGCAGATGGGGGTGCGGCCGAGTCCGTGCTCGGTCAGGTACTCGATGGCCTTCTCGGCCTTCGCCGTGTAATCCGCCCCGTCGCCGCCGTACACCCTGGTGACGATCGTGTGGATCTTCTCCTTGATCGGGAGCTCCGCATCGTAGATCGGCGCGAACTTCGCCTTGCCCTCGGCGAGCACCTCGAGCACCTGGCGCGCCAGGTCCTCGCCACCGGCGCCGCCGTGCGAAAAGACCTCGCAAAGAGCCACGCGAACCCCGGCACGTTTGGCGCAGTCCATGACCAGCTTCAGTTCCGCATCGCTGTCCGTCGCGAAGCGGTTCATCGCCACCACCACCGGCAGCCCGTACTGCTGCATGTTGGCGATGTGATGCTCCAGGTTGGGGAGGCCGCGCTCGAGCGCCGCCACGTCTTCCTTGGCGAGGTCCTTCTTGTTCGCGCCGCCATTCATCTTCAGCGCGCGGATGGTCGCGACGAGGACGGCGACCTCGGGGTTCAGCCCGCCGAAGCGGCACTTGATGTCGAGGAACTTCTCGGCGCCGAGGTCCGAGCCGAAGCCGGCCTCGGTGACAACGATGTCACCGAGCGCCAGCGCGGCGCGCGTGGCGAGGATGGAGTTGCAGCCATGCGCGATGTTGCCGAAGGGCCCGGCGTGCACGAAGGCGGGGCCGCCTTCGAGCGTCTGCACGAGGTTGGGGCGGATCGCGTCCTTGAGCAGGAGAGTCATGGCGCCCGCGGCCTTCAGCTCCCGGGCACGCACCGGATGGCGCGATGGTCCGGCGGTGCTGCCGACGACGATGTCGCCGAGCCGGCGCTCGAGGTCGGGCACGCTGGTGGCCAGCGCGAGGATGGCCATCACCTCGCTGGCCGGGATGATGACGAAGCGCTCCTCGCGCACGATGCCGTCCATCGGGCCGCCGAGTCCGATGATGACCTTGCGCAGCGCCCGGTCGTTCATGTCGATGGTCCGCGGCCAGGTGATGCGGCGCGCGTCGATGCCGAGCGCATTGCCCTGCTGCAGGTGGTTGTCGAGCATCGCGCTCAACAGCGAGTGGGCGCTGCTGATGGCGTGAAAGTCGCCCGTGAAGTGCAGGTTGATGTCGTCCATCGGCAGCACCTGCGAGTAGCCGCCGCCGGCAGCGCCACCCTTGACGCCGAATACGGGGCCAAGCGATGGCTCGCGGATGGCCAGCACGGCGTTGGTGCCGAGGCGGCGCAGCGCCTGGGCGAGGCCCACCGAGGTGGTCGTCTTGCCCTCGCCGGCGGCCGTCGGGTTGATGGCGGTAACGAGGACCAGGCGCCCCTTGGCGGGCCGTTGGGTCACCTCGAGGGCGATCTTCGCCTTGTACTTGCCATAGAGGTCGAGATCGTCGCCGGCGAGACCGAGGTCGGCGGCGACGTCGACGATGGGTCGCAGCGTCGCGCGCTGGGCAATCTCGATGTCGGTGGGGACGACGATGTGCGGATCGTGAGGCATTCTGCCGAGAGTGGATAGTGGATAGTGGATAGTCGATAGCCTGTTCGACTACAGCGTCAGCGGGAGGTTGAAGCAACGCATGGTGTTCGTCGTGAGTACGCTGCCGAGGCGGTCGGCGCTGAGCCCTCGCGCCTCGGCAAGCCTGGTCACCGTGTGACTGACCCACGCCGGCTCGTTGCGCTTACTGCGGTTCGGCACCGGGGCCAGGTAGGGCGCGTCGGACTCGACGAGCAGCCGATCGGCGGGTGGGATGCGCAAGAGCGCGTCGTCCGCCCAGTTCTTGAACGTGATGACCCCGGAGAAGGAAAGGTACCAACCGGCCGCGAGCGCCACCTCGGCCAGCGAGACGGGCCCCGTGAAGCAATGCAGGACGCCAATGACACCACTGGTGCCCGCCTCGTGGATCATGGCGGCGGTGTCGTCGACGGCGTCACGCGTGTGCACCACCACCGGCAAGTGCAGCTCGGCGCCCAGCGCGAGCTGCTCGGCGAAGGCCCGGCGCTGCAGCTCGCGCGGCGCGTGGTCGTAGTGGTAGTCGAGCCCGCACTCGCCGATCGCCACCGCGCCCTGCGCCACCTCGGCGCGCAGCAGGTCGACGTCACGACGCGGGTTGAAGGATGCCGCCTCGTGCGGATGCACGCCCGCGGTGTGCCAGATGAAGCGTGGGTGCCGCGCGGCGATCCCGCGCGCGCGTTCGGCGGCGGCGATCGACTCGCCAATGCAGACGAGCGCCACGGCGCCACTGACGCGCGAGCGCTCGATGGCTGCCTCTCGGTCGGCGTCGAACGCCGGGTCCGCGAGGTGGCAGTGCGAGTCGATGAACGCCGGCATTTCGGGGAATCTAGGGTGCGTACCGGTTGCTCGACAGCCGATGTTCGCCAGTCGTGGGTAGGAGAATCTCTCACGGAGACCGGAGCGGAACGGACGCGGAGTACGACACGAATCAAAGGGGGCTCGGCAGAGAGATCACTCCGCCGAGCCCCCTTCAAAGTCGTTGCTGTCTCCGTGAAGCTCCGTACCCTCCGGTCTCGGTGAGAGACGACCGGAGCCGCTGTTACGGCCGCGGCCGCGCCGTCGCGGTCGAGCGGGCCTCGTTGGCGCGCGGATACTTGTTCTCGATCCACATCAGGATCGGCGACGCCACGTAGATGGAGCTGAACGTGCCGGTGAAGATGCCGAACGACATGACCCAGGCGAACGGCCGGATGACCTCGCCGGCGAGGAGCAGCAGCGACACCGTCGCGGCAAGGGTGGTGGCGTGCGTCAGGATGGAGCGCGGCAGCGTCTCGTTGACCGACAGGTTGAGCAGGTCGTAGAAGCTCATCTTGCGGTTCTTGTGCAGGTTCTCGCGCACGCGATCGAAGATGATGATCGTGTCGTTCAGGGAGTAACCGATGACCGTGAGGATGGCGGCCACGACCGTCAGTGAAATCTCGAGGTGCAGGAGCTTGATGAACGCGATGGTCGTGAAGATGTCGTGCGCGGTGGCGAGCACCGCGGAGAGGCCGAAGCGCCACTCGAAGCGCCACGCCAGGTAGACGAGCGTCACCAGGAACGAGATGAGCATGGCCACCAGCGCTCCGCGCCGCAGTTCGGCGCCGACGCGCGGTCCGACGGTCTCGTAGCGCACGACCTTGAACTCGCCGAGGCCCGGCGCCTGCTTCAGCGCGGCCTCGATCTGCGCCGCCACCTTTTCGGCGCCCGCCGCCTGTGCCGCGATCTGCGCGGCGCCCTGGGCGCGGATGGTGAACTGGCGGCTCGACCCGAACGTCGCGATCTCGGCGCCGTGGATGCCGGCCGCATCGAGCGTGGTGCGCATTCTCGAAACGTCCGGTGCCGCGGCGAATTCGACCTGCATCAGCGTGCCGCCGGTGAACTCGATGGAGTACGGGAACCCGCCCGTGAAGATCGCCGAACCGACACCCACCAGGATGAAGGCCGCGGTGATAATGGCGGCGTGTCGCCAGTACTTGATGAAATCAATGGTGGTGCCGTGGAGGATTCGCAGCATCAGATGCTCACCGACTCGGCGCCGCGGTTGCGGTTGAGCCAGACAAGGTAGAAGGTGCGGACCGAGAAGACGCAGGCGACCATCGTCGCCGCAAGGCCCGCCAGGAGCGTGACCGCGAAGCCCTTCACCGGGCCCGTACCGTACTCGTAGAGCACCAGCGCGGTCAGCGCCGTGGACACGTTGGAGTCGATGATCGCCGACATGGCGTGCTTGAAGCCCTCGTCGATCGAGGTGCGCACGCTCTTGCCGTGCGCGAGCTCCTCACGGATGCGCTCGAAGATCAGCACGTTGGCATCGACCGCGATGCCGATGCCGAGCACGAACCCGGCGAGACCGGGCAGCGTCAGCGTGGCGCCGAAACCGGCGAGCACCGCCAGTGTGTACAGCACGTAGAGCACCAGCCCACCGACCGCCAGCACGCCCGAGAGGCGGTAGTACACGAGCATGATGACGATCACCAGCGCGATGGCAACGATACCGGCGTTGACGCCCTTCCGGATGGAGTCCTGCCCGAGCGAGGCACCGATCGACACCTTGTCGGCGACCTTGAGCGGCACCGGGAGCGCGCCGGCCCGCAGGACCAGCGCGAGGTCCTGGGCGGCCTGCAGCCCCGAGCCACCCATCGTGATCTGGCCGCGCGTGCCGATGGCGCTCTGGATGATCGGCGCCGACATCACGCGATCGTCGAGCACGATGGCCATGTAGTCACGCACATGCTTGCCCGTCTCGCTCTTGAACTTGCGGCCTCCTTCGTTGTTCAGCTGGAACTCGACGATCGTGCCTTCCACCGGGACCGTGTTCGCCTTGGCGTCGGTCAGGTAGTCACCGGTGATGATCGGGCGCGCATCGAGCACGTACAGCGGCCGATAGGGCTTGTTGCCGACCACCAGCGAGTCGGCCCCCCACTTGAGCTGCTTGCCCGGCGGCAGCGCCGCCTGGATGTCGGGGTTCTTCAGGTAGCCGTCGATTTCGGCGCGGTCGGTCTCGGCCACCATGTACGCGCCCGGGTCCGCCATGGGGGCCTTCATGACCTTGGTGGCGAATGGACCGGTGGACGTCCGGGCGCTGTCGGCCGTGGTGGTGTCGCCCGAGGCCTTCTTCGCACTGTCGTTCGCGGCGAAGAGCGTCGGCATCAGGTTCGCGCCGGCCGCGGCCGCAGCCGCGGCCGTGTCGCCGGCGACCGCGACGATGCCCTTCTGCTTCAGTATCCCATCCAGCCGCGCCACGCTCTTCTCGAAGGCCTGCGTCTTGTCGGTGATCTGGAACTGGAGGAACGCGGATTTCTGTACGACCTCCGTGGCACGCTCCGGATCGTCGATGCCCGGCAACTCGACGATGATGCGGTCGTTGCCGACCTTCTGCACCACGGGCTCGGCGACGCCGAACTCGTCGATGCGGGTGCGGACCACCTTGAGGGCGCGATCGAGCGCCTCGCCCTTGTTGGCGATGGTCCCCTTCGACTCGTCGATCTCGAGCGTGAGGTGCATGCCACCCTGCAGGTCGAGGCCGAGCTTGAGCGGCACGCGCTTGGTGGTGTCGAGAACGAAGACGCCGTTGCGCTTGACGCGCTCGACGACCATGCGCGGATACAGCGCCCAGGCGGAGGCGATGACGAGCGCGAGGATAGTGAGCAGCCGGTACTTCAGGTTGGTCATTTCGCCGGTGCAGGCAAAGGGTTTATCTGAAACCTTGAAAAATAGTCCCGGGGTACGGGCGAGTCAATCATCTTGCGTACTGGCAACGAGTTGCCTCACGAACCGGACAGCGCGGCCCGCGCCGCCGTCTCGTCGCGTCGCAGTTGTGCCACCAGGGCGTCGGCGTTCTCGAACTTCCGGATTTCGCGCAGGCGCCGGATGAGGTCGATGCGCACCCGTCGCCCGTACAGTTCGGAACGCACGCCGAACAGGTGCGCCTCGAGCGTCCGGAGCGCGTCGTCGAACGTGGGGCGGGCACCGAGGTTCATCATGCCGCCGAAGGTTCCCTCCGGCGTGCAGGCGCGCACCGCGTAGACGCCGTCGGGTGGAAGGAGTTTTCGCGCGGGCGGCATGGACAGATTGATGGTGCGAAACCCGAGATCGCGCCCCCGCCGGGCGCCCTCCATGACGATACCGCTGAGGCTGTACGGGCGGCCGAGTCCGCCGGCGGCGCGGTCGAGGTCCCCGCCGGCGATGGCCCGGCGGATGGACGTGGAAGAGATGGCACGGCCGTCGGGACCGAGGACTGGCGGCACCACGTCCACGCGGAACCCGCGCTCGGCTCCGAGCGCCTGCACCACCGTGGCGTCTCCGGCGCGTCCGCGGCCGAAGCCGTGGTCGAAGCCGATCAGCAGCTCCTGCATGCCGAAGCGCTCTCGAAGCACCGCGTCGACGAACGTCGCTGCGTCGTACTGGGCCAGCGCCGGAGTGAATGGCAGGACGGCGAGGTAGTCGAGCTCGCTCTCGGCGAGCACCTCGAGCTTCTCGTCGCCCACCGTGAGCAACGGCGGGGCCGCCGCCGGATTCACGATCTCCAGCGGGTGCGGCTCGAAGGTCACGAGCACGCTCTTCAGGCCGGTCGCTGCCGCGCGCTCCGCCAGCCGCTCGAGGACCAGTCGGTGGCCGGCGTGCACACCGTCGAAGGTCCCCACGGTGAGCACCGTGCCGGCGACGTCGGGTGGGAGTCCCGACTGCTGGTGCCAGTCGACGTGCTCAGCCATCGCGCATCACCACCCGCGGCTGCCAGCGGTCGCCCCGTTCGGACGCTCGACGCTCGGCGAACGCCACCAAGGTGCCGGCGCGGGCGGGAAAGCGCGGGTCGAGCAGCGCGGCGAAGGCACCGTCGACACGAGCCCCGACGTCGATGCCGCGCACGATTAGCGCCATCTCGTCCTCGGTGAGCACCTGGTGCGGATATCCCTCGAGTGCGTCGATCGTCGGGGCAAGCGTGACGGACTCCCCCGAGCGCATCCGCTCCAGCGGGATTGATCGCGCCAGCGAGAAGACGCCGGCCCTCGTGCGGCGAAGCGCCGTGAGGTGTGCCGCGCTGTTCGCGGCCCGCGCGAGGTCCCGGGCAAGCGAGCGCACATACGTGCCGCCGCCACAGCTGACGTGCATGCGGCACGAGGTCACCGCGTCGTCGGCACCCTCGAACCCGGAAAGCACGACGGAGTTCACGTGCACACGCGATGGAGCAAGCGTCACCTCGCGCCCGGCACGCGCCAGTTCGTAGGCGCGCTGGCCATCGACCCGCTTGGCCGAGTACGAGGGCGGCACCTGGTCGATGTCGCCGAGCAGCGCCGGCACCACCGCGTCCAGGATTTCGCGCGAGGGAAGCGGCGCTTCGCGCACCACCTGACCAGCGAGGTCCTCGGTGTCGGTCTCCGCGCCGAACCGCACGGTGGCGTCGTATTCCTTGGGCTCGTCGTGCACCCACTGCAGCAGGCGGGTGGCGCGCCCGACGAGGAGCACGAGCAGCCCGGTGGCGAAGGGATCGAGCGTCCCGCCGTGCCCGATGCGCTTTTCGCCCAACGCACGACGCGCGGCGTTGACGACGTCGTGCGACGTCACCCCCGCCGGCTTGTCGACCAGCAGCAGGCCGTCAGGCGCCTGTGGAGGAGTCATCGTCGGCGTGTCCCGACGGTCGGATCGAGGCAAGCAGCGTCTCGATGCGCGCCGCGCGCGACACGCTCTCATCGAACCGGAAGGCAATCTCGGGGGCGACCCTCAGGCGCAGGGCGCGCCCGATGTGCGACCGCAGGTGGCTGGCCACGCTCGACAGCCCCTCGAGGGTGGCGGCGCGTTCGGCGTCGTCGCCCATGATGGACACGAACACCGTGGCGTGGCCAAGGTCGCGCGTGACGTCGACGGCGGTCACCGTGATCAGCTTGCCGCTGACGCGCGGATCCTTGACGCCCCCGGTCAGGAACGTCGCGACTTCCATGCGGATACCTTCCGCCACGCGGTCAGGGCGCCGTGTATCCCGCGGGGGCATCAGCGATCGTCCGGACGGGCGTTCATCCGGCGTGCGCCGGCTGCAGCGTACGGGCGACGGTTTCCATCTTGTAGCACTCGAGGATGTCGCCGACCTTGAGGTCGTTGAAGTTCTCGACGCCGATTCCGCACTCGAAGCCTTCCTTCACTTCCTTCACGTCGTCCTTGAAGCGGCGCAGCGAGCCGATGATGCCCGTGTAGATGCCCGCGCCGTTGCGGACCACGCGCACCTTGCCCTGGCGCGTGATGACGCCGTTGCGCACCGAGCAGCCGGCAATGACGCCGACCTTGGTGACCTTGAAGACCTCGCGCACCTCGGCCTCGCCCAGCACGGTTTCCTTCTCTTCCGGGCGCAGCAGGCCCTCGAGGGCGAGCTTCACGTCGGCCACGGCCTCGTAGATGATCTTGTACAGCTTGATCTCGACGCCTTCGCGTTCGGCGGCACTCCGCGCCTTGATGTCGGGGCGGACGTGGAAGCCGATGATGATGGCGCCCGACGCCTTCGCCAGCAGGATGTCGCTCTCGGTGACGGCGCCGACGCTGCGCTGGACCACCTCCACCTGCACTTCCTCGTTGGACAGCTGCTGCAGCGCGTCGGCCAGCGCTTCCGCCGGGCCGCCCTGGTCGGCCTTGATGAGCAACTTCAGCTGGCGCTTCTCGCCGGTGCCGGAACTTGACATGAAGTCCTCGAGCGACACCGCGCCCTTGGTGGTGCGGCGGCTCTTGGCCTCGCGGTCGAGGCGCTCGCGTCGCTGGGCGATCTCGCGCGCCTCGGACGCATCGGCCACGGCGATGAACTGATCGCCGGCCATCGGCACGCCGGTGAGGCCGAGGACCTGCACCGGCATCGCCGGGCCCGCTTCCTTGATCGCCTTGCCGCGTTCATCGAGGAGCGCGCGCACGCGCCCCGAGTACATGCCGCAGATGAAGTCATCGCCCACGTGCAGCGTGCCATTCTGCACGAGCACGGTGGCTACCGGACCCTTGCCGGCGTCGAGCTGTGCCTCGACCACGGCGCCCGCGGCCTTGCGGTTCGGGTTGGCCTTGAGGTCGAGGATTTCCGCCTGCAGGAGCAGCTGCTCGAGCAGCGCCGGGATGCCCGTGCCCTTCTTGGCGGACACCTCGGTGTGCAGCGTCTGCCCGCCGAAGTCCTCGAGCACGACGCTGTGGTTGAGCAGTTCCTGCTTGACCTTCAGGGCGTTGGCGGCCGGCAGGTCGATCTTGTTGATGGCGACGATCATCGGCACGCCGGCGTTCCTGGCGTGCGAGATGGCCTCGATGGTCTGCGGCATCACCGAGTCATCGGCGGCCACGACGAGCACGACGATGTCCGTGACCTGCGCGCCGCGGGCACGCATGGCGGTAAAGGCCTCGTGGCCCGGCGTGTCGAGGAAGGTGATGGCCTTGCCGTTCGGCAGCGTGACGTGGTAGGCGCCGATATGCTGCGTGATGCCGCCCGCTTCGCCGGCCACGACATTGGCCTTGCGGATGTAGTCGAGCAGCGACGTCTTGCCGTGGTCGACGTGACCCATGATGGTGACGACGGGCGGACGCGGCTTGAGTTCCTCCGGCAGGTCCTCGACCTTCGCCTCGGTGGGCGCGGCGGCGTATTCGGCCTCACGCACCGCGATGAAGCCGAACTCGCTGGCGATCAGCTCGATCTGGTCGAAATCCATGCGCTGGTTGATGGTGACCATCAACCCGAGGTGCTTGAACGCGAACGAGACGATCTGCGTGGCCGGGATCTTGAGGATGTCGGCCAGCTCGCTGACGGTGATGAACTCGTTGACGCGCACCGTCTTCTTTTCCTGCTCGGCGACGGCCGCACGAATGGCCGCGAGTTCCTCGCGCCCCGAGTCGTCGCGACGCCGCTTGCCTGGCGCGCCGCGCATTTCCTTCATGGTGCGGAAGATGTTGGCCGATACCGCTTCCTGGTCGACCTGCCCGCGCTTGCCCTTCTTGCGACGCGGCCCGCTGGACGGCGTCTGCGGAGCCGTGGTGGCACCGCCCGCGGCCGGACTGCGGCCACGATCGTCACGGCGCCCACCACTCAGCCCGCCACCCGGCGCGGCTGAGGCAATGGGGCGCGGGGGCATCGGCAGGCGGCCCGACGCGGCGGGCCGTCCACGCGGCGCACCCGGCACGATGGGACGCGGGCGCGCACGCTCCGCGGTGGGCGCATTCCCCTGCACCGCCGAGGGTAGCGCTGGCGGCGCGAGCGGTCTGGCTGGCCGCGGCGGGAGCATGGCCGGTGGTGGTGGCGCAGCTTCCGGTGCGGCAGCAACCGGCGCCTGCCGTGGCTGCGGGGCGACCGGCGCCTCGAGTGTCGGCGTGACATCAGGTGATGGCGGCGCAGAGACGCTGGGTGCCGACGGGGTCTCGACGACCACGGGCACGCCAGCCGATACGGCCTCGACGACGTCGGCCGCGGGCAGCGCTTCCGCCGGTGTCTCGGAGACAGGAGGCGCCGCGCGACGCCGGCGCACCTTGTGCGCGGAGTCGGCCGGCTCCACTTCGGGCGCGGGCTCCTCGACCTTCTTCCTGGCTCGTGACTTCGCCGCCGTCTTCGCCGTCGCCTTCTCGGCGGCGCCCGCGTTCGCTTCAGCGACCGCGCTGCCGCGACGCCGGCTCTTGGCGCCCGAGGCTGGAGCCTCGGCCGCCTTGAGGGCACGCACGCGCTTCTCACGTTCCCATCGGGCCCGTGCGCGCGAAATCTGGTCATCCGTCAGCGGCGTCAGGTGGCTGCGCACGACAACCTCCATGGCGCGAAGCATGCCCAACACTTCGTCGCTCGAGATGCCGAACTCAGCCGCCAGATCACTCACCCGAAGCTTCGTCAAACTGCCTCCTTCGTGCTGCTACTCGCCCGCGGAACCGAGCGCTCCGCGAATCCCCTTCGCCAGCGGCGCGTCGACGATGCCAATCGCCGCCGTCGCCTCCCGCCCTGCCACCGCGCCCAGTTCTGCTGCCGGGAAACCATCCACGATGGTGATTCCCTTCGCCACCAGCAAGCGAAGCACCTTGTCGCGGCTGTGCCGCGACGCGTCTTCCGCCACCAACGCGAGCTTCAGCGTCCCGCCGAGTGCCGCCGCCCGCACCATCTCCACCCCCACCACCGCGTTGCGCGCACGCACGCCAAGGCCAGCCAGGCTCAGCAGGCGGCGACGCAGCTCGGCGTCGATCACCGTATCGTACTCACGCCACTTCCGGGACGATCTTGCCCGTATCTGCGCCGGCATCAGCGCCAGAATCGGCGCCGGCATCAGCGCCGGCATCAGCGCCGGCATCAGCGCCAGCATCAGCGCCGGCATCGGCGCCGGCATCAGCGCCAGCATCAGCGCCAGCATCAGCGCCAGCATCAGCGCTAGCATCTGCGCTAGCATCTGCGCCCGCACCTGAGCCAGCATCAGCCGCCGTCGCGTCACCGTTGTTGTTGTCGTCGGTCGTGAGCTCGTCGATCATCTTCATGATGCGATCGGCCTCTTCCGGCGCAATGCCCGGCAGACGCAGGAAGTCGTCGCGCTCGAGATCGATGATGTCGTTCAGCGTGCGGAAACCGCCGGCTTCGAGCACCGCGATCGTCGCCGGCGGCAGGCCCTCGATGGCCGAGAGGTGCACTTCGGCGGCGACGTCCTCCTCGGGCAGCGGCTGGAAGAGCGGCATGTCGCCCCCGCGCTCGAGCCACTCGCGGCTCGAGTACAGGTCGATCTTCCACCCGGTCAGTTCCGAAGCGAGTCGCACATTCTGGCCGTTGCGGCCGATGGCCAGCGACAGCTGGTCCTCGTCGACGATGGCCTGGATGGTCGTCGTGGCCGGGTCGCTGAAGACGCGCGCAACCTTGGCCGGCGCCAGCGCGAGCTTGGCGAAACGCTCGGGATCGGGCGACCACGGGACGATGTCGATGCGCTCGCCGCCGAGTTCCTGCACCACGGCCTGCACGCGCGCGCCCTTGAGGCCCACGCAGGCGCCCACCGGATCGATGGCGTCGTCCTTGGACACGACGGCGACCTTGGTGCGGCTGCCGCATTCGCGCGCGGCGGCCTTGATCTCGACGATCCCCTGCTGGATCTCGGGGACTTCGAGCTTGAAGAGCGCCTGCACGAACATCGGGTCGGCGCGCGAGAGGACGAGGCGCGGCCCCTTGGGCGTCTCCTCGATCTTCTTCAGCACCGATCGCAGCGGCTCGCCCTGCTTGTAGTCTTCGCGATGGTTCTGCTCGCGATACGGGATGATCGCCTCGGCCTCGCGAAACTTGTTCAGCATGACGACGATCTTGCCGCGCTCGATCTGCTGGATCTCGCCCGACAGGAGGTCGCCGACGCGCCCGGCGAACTCGTCGCGGATCTTGGTGCGTTCACCCTCGCGCACGCGCTGGATGATGCGCTGCTTGGCCGCCTGCACGGCGGACCTCCCGAACTCGGCGAACTCGACCGGTTCTTCCATGACGTCGCCGACCTGGAACTCCGGGTCCTCGAAGCGCGCCTCTTCCAGCGCGATCTCGCGGCTCGGGTCCTCGACGGTCTCGACGACGGTCTTGAGCAGCACGATGCGGATCTCGCCCTTCGACTCGTCGATGGACACGTCGGCCTGAACGTTGGGCCCATGCTTCTTGGCCAGGGCGGCATGAATGCCGTCCTGCAGCAGGGCGTGCAGTTCCGCGCGGTCGATCTGCTTCGCGTTCGACAACTCGCGGAATGCAGCAAGAATTTCAGCCGAACCGGACATTCAGGACCTCGTTACGGTTTCCAGTGAAACGCCAGGCGGGCCTCGTCCACCTCGGCCAGCCCCAGCAGATGCTCATCGCCCTTCGCGTCGCGAAGACGCAGGCGCACGGCGCCCGCGTCATCCTCGACTCCCACGATCTCCACTTCAACACGTCCACCGAGTGCCGCGGATTTCACGTTTGCCTTGCGGCCCGCGAACCGACGCCAGTCCCCCTCGCCGCGCAGCGCCCGTTCCATTCCGGGCGATGACACTTCGAGCACATATCGTTCTCCGAAAAGCGAAGGATCACTGTCCAGACGCTCCTCGATGGCTCTCGATGCCCCTGCACAATCATCCACCGTGACCTTCTGCAGGTCCTTGCGGTCAATGCGCACATCGAGCAGGGGGCGACTGCGAGTGCCCCCAACGCGCAACTCGACCAGCTCAAGCCCGAACTGCTCAAGTGTAGCAATGACAATGAGTTCCAGTGCCTGCTTCACCTGATATATGATCCCTTTAGAGACAAAAAAATGTGGGGGGCGACCCCACATTTCCAAGGCGGTCGCCCAACCCGCCCAGCAAGAAGATTATAGATGCCGTGCGCTCGGACGTCAAGATATGAACGACAGATATGAACGACAGAGGATACGACAGAATACGACAGAATACGACAGAATACGACAGAGGACGACAGAGAACGACAGAAAGGGGCGTCGAAGCTGGTTGCGGCACAGACGCGCGCCGCCCTTCCCGCTGCGCCGACTACGCGGACGGAGCGATGACCGCCGCCTGACGCCCGGTGTCGCCGGCGCGATGCGAGAAGAAGCGGTCGTTGTTGCACCGCGTGCACAACGGACTCACGTCGATCTCCCGCACGCCGGCGATGCGCGCCTGATCGGCGAGGAGCGCGCGCAGGTCCACCGGCGCGGGCGCGTCGACGTGGCGTTGCATCAGCCGCGCGTAGACGTCGGGGCCCACCGCATAGCACTTGCCGCAGATGGCCGGACCGAGGTGTATCACGAGATCCTTGGCATGGTGCCCCATCGCCGTGAGCGCGTGAATGCCGGCTCCGAGAATGCCGCCGGCGACGCCACGCCACCCCGCGTGCAGCAGCGCCGACGCGCCCTTGGGATGACCGATGAACACGGGAACGCAGTCGGCGACGGTGACGACCATGGCCGTGTCATGGTGCGCCGTCGCGTGCCCGTCAGCGGCATCGGTGCGCAGCCAGCCGTCCCAGCCTCTCTGGTGCGTGATGACCTTGGCGCCGTGCACCTGGTGCGCCGACGCGAGTCGCCCTCCGGTGACGCGCATGAGGTCGAACCAGCGATCGTTGACCTGCCGCACCGGCGCGTCGTCGGTAAACCCGTACGAACCCGCTTGGCGCGTCGTCGTGAACGCGGCGAGGCCGAGCACCGCGAACGATGCCACACGTTCCCGTGGCGGAAGGGTGCCGCTCATCGTTCGTCGGGCAGGCGCGTGATGCTCGCGCCGAGGGCGTTCAGGCGTTCATCGATGCGCTCGTAGCCGCGGTCGATCTGGCCGACGTTCTTGATGGTACTGGTCCCCTTGGCGCAGAGCGCGGCGAGGAGCATCGCCATGCCGGCGCGGATGTCGGGACTCTCCACGGTGCCGGCACGCAGTTCCGAGGGACCCGCCACCAGCGCGCGGTGCGGATCGCACAGCACGATGCGCGCGCCCATCGACACGAGCTTGTCGACGAAGAACATGCGCGACTCGAACATCTTCTCGTGCATCAGGATCAGCCCCTGGCACTGCGTCGCCGTGACGATGGCAATGGACATCACGTCCGCCGGGAACGCCGGCCACGGCTGGTCCTCGAGCTTGGGCACGTGCCCGCCGATGTCGTTCTGGATGACCATCGACTGGTGGGCGGGGATGACGAGATCATCGCCCTCCGCGCGGCAGGTGATGCCGAGGCGCTCGAACCCCATGAGCACCGAGCGCAGGTGGCGCACGCCGGCGTTGGCAATGCGCAGTTCACTGTGCGTCACGGCGGCCAGTCCGATGAACGATCCCACCTCGATGTGGTCGGGGCCGATGGCGTGCGTCGCCGCGCCGAGCGAGGCCCCGCCGTGCACCGTGAGGGTATTGGTGCCAATGCCCTCGATGCGTGCGCCGAGCGCGACGAGGAACTCGCAGAGATCCTGCACGTGCGGCTCGCTGGCGGCGTTGCGCAGGATCGTGGTGCCGCTGGCGGCAACCGCAGCCATCA
>ERZ1292633.1816-Hain-H41-02um-R1-1816-length-22566-cov-5_pt1 | contig 22566 bp, 6 predicted proteins | sample MGYA00564406_ERZ1292633 | MGnify/ENA primary metagenome ERZ1292633 (study PRJEB36523, sample SAMEA6512639) | groundwater metagenome | collected 2019-01-08 | study: AquaDiva: Metagenomics assemblies of 32 groundwater samples
GTATTTCGCAAACGTCCTCGGGGGGACGACGAAAGGTGTGCGAGAAGAGAGATCACCGCTCTCCGAACGATGGGGTTGCCGCTCTTCATCCTCCTTTTCTTTACCAGCTGGGTGGCCCGCTCCGCCCTCGGCGTCACGTACGACTGCGAGTGGCTGACGGGGCTCGCGCCCGTCGCTCCAACGGGGACTCGCGCGCCGCCCACCGTAGCCCAGATCGACCTATCTCGAGTCCCAGGTTATCAATGGAGTCTAGAAAATTGTCACATCTCCAATCTGGCCGTCCGGGTGAATGTCGATTGCTCGAAACTTCCTCGTTTGCAGGCTGCCGCCCCATCAATTCAGCTTCAAAATGTGGCCATTGACGCTGGCGGTTTTATTGTGTGGGTCACGGGGTCTCGTCGGAATGAGTCGACGACCGGCGACGACGGCTGCGACGGCTTGCGCGTCCTCGTGTCCGATTCCCGCGTGACCACGTCCAACGTGTCGTGGAGCCTCTCGTCCGGCCTTCACGGAACGTTCGCCGTGGTCCTCATCGCCGAAACGGCGGTCGTCCGGCGGCTGGAATATTCCGTCCGCAACAGCACCGTCATCGCGCTAGGTTCGTATTCCCAGACGGATGCCGCGATGACAGTGTCGTGGATCGACCCTTACTATCACGCGGTGCAACAGCAGCGACTCGCCGTCGACGCGCCGCGTAGCTGCCTACTTGGCCCGCGGATCCAGATCACCGCATCGGAAGTCAGCTCGACTTCGGCTTACGCGGAGTCTGTGGGCATGGTGGCGCTTGTGGCCGTGATTGCCGACGACTTGCAGCTTGTCGTGCGACAGACCGTGGTCACCGTCATGGCACCGGAGAACAAGTTTGCCGACGCGAGCCAGGCGTCCGCGTTTGAAATCCTCTCCGGTGTGCGTCTCACGAACTCCAGCTTACGCGTCGTCGACGGCAGCGTGATCCAGTCCACCGCGGCAGCCGGAACGCCGCGAGTCTTCGCACTGACCGTTCGCGGCTCCACGTCGACCGCCGCACACCATAATATCACCTGGGAGCTCCATTCGTCGCGCGTCGTCATCGCGAGCGAGCGGGGCGGCGCCAACGTCTGGTGGCTGCAACAGAACGTCAGCGACGTTTTTATCGCCATGACGAACGCGAGTATCGAGATTTCCACGGTGCGTGCGAGCGCCAAAGTCGGCCTGTTCGACGCGATGCGCGTTGTGGGTGTGACGGTGATATTTCTGAACAGCACGATCGACATCACCGCGGCCAGCGCCCACGTGCTCACAGTGGGGTATGAGCTGAGAGCCCAGGTTGTGACCAGGAACGTATCTTTCGACATGAACAGCGTGACCCTTTGGGTAGTCGCGCCCCGCGAAATTTACATCGCTGCCGTCTTTTCGCCTCCCGGGATGGACACGATACTCGTCGGCTTCCGCCATGGCACGCTCGTGAATGTATCGCAGGGAAATGTCTGCTCCATCGGTTTGTTTGACTCATCTCGCGGTGTCATTTCCAACATCGTGGCGAAGGCGACGTCCGGCAGTCGCTTCTACATCAACGCCCGCGACGGAAATGACCCCATGCTGTTGGTCCTCTCTGCCATGTGGATGAGGAACGTGCTGCTCGCCGTGGATGCCGTGGAGGTGCACGCAATCGCGGGCGACTATGATAGGTCCTCGTTCAATTTTGCATCGGTTGTGCGCACCGGCAGTATTTTAACGGACAGCAACATTTCGCTTCACGCAGTGACGCTTCACGTGAGCGCACCCTATGCTCACGTACTGGCCCATTTTGGCAGCCTCGTGAACGGCTCATCTTTCTTCTCCTTGACACAGAGCTCCGTCACTGCTTCGGATTCCAGAGGCTTAGACGTTAACGTCTTGTACTTCGCCGCCGACGTCAACGGCGCTGTCGTCGTCATCGAGGATACAAGTTGGAGGGTGCGCGTCGACGATCAATTTAAGTACTGCTACTTTGACGGGCGTGTGACCGCCACCAACGTTTCCATGAACCGCTGCGTCCTTGATGGCCGCGGGAACAATGGGGGTTGGCTACTGTCCGCTCGCCGCGAAGTGAACCGTAGCTCGTTTCGGATCGCATCGTTGATTGGCTCTGTGTATGCAAAAAAAACCCTTTATGTGCTGACGTTTGACGCGCCGATTTCCGGCAGCAGGTTTATGGTCACGGGGAACCGTGCAACGGCGTCGGCAAGGGGGGCTACCGAACAGGACCCGAGGGTGGAGGTCACCGCGGCAGATCCAACGAACTCGTTGTCAGTCACTTCGGCGTCCTTGGCCACCTTCCTCTATTTTAGTGAGGCTGCCGTCGCCGTCGACGTCGATGTGCGCGATATGACAATGTTCGTCAACGGCGAGGTGGCCTCCAACGTGCTGGGTTGCGCACGGTCCATATCGGGATCGTCGTTTTCCCTTTGGAATACGAATGTCACGGCGATGGTGAGTACGGGATACAGCACGTCGGAGGCGGCCATCCTCCCGTTGGGATACTCGTCGTCCACCGTTACTCGCGTCGTCGACGTTGCTGTTGCCGTGGCCGGTTCGAGTTTCCTCAGCGCAAGCGGCACATTTGGTAGCGTGCTTGTCGTCCGAAGTCTCTCGGTTGACAAGTTGTCCGTACGTTTCGACAAGGTTACGTTCTCACTTCTACAGGGAAGCCTTGCGTCGCTGATTGCCGTGGACAGTCGTGGACCCGTGGACGCGCTGGCGATCTCTTGGAATGAGGCTTCGATTGACGTCGCGATGCCGTCTTCCTTCATCATCGCGTTTTCTGGAGGTCACAACGCGAGCAACGTGGCCGTGTGTCTCTCCAATGTGAACGTCACCGTGAATGCCGCGTCGCAAAGTTGCATGCTGTGCGTAACGAACTCGCCTTTGCTGCACAATTGGTCGGCTGTGATCGTCGCGTCTACGGTCAATGCCGTGTCGCGCAGGTTGTCGTACCTGCTGGTTGTAAAAGGTTGCCAGGAAGTCGACCATTTGGAAGTACGCGTTCACTCGAGCTCGTTGCACGGCACCGGCGATGCCGAATGCCGCGTCATGGGCGTGGAAGGAGGGCCAGATACCACCGGCGGCCTCCACAACATATCCTTCGACGTTCAGGCGAACTCCACCATTGCATGTGAGAAAGGGAACCGAAACGGCGATGGCTTTTCGGACCAAGCGCACGCCCTCTACGTCACCGCGCGTAACCTACCCGTCACGTACTTTTCAGCCATCATCGCCAACAGTGTGATAGAAATGCTCGGCGAAACAAGGTACACGGGCTCACCGATCGGCGCCGTTGCCCGCATCGACGTTGGGGCGGCATCGCACATTGTGATTGCGGCGCTTCATTCCTCCGTCACCGTAATTGGAACGCGCTCGTTTTTCGGCGCCGTAGACGTCAACGCCGCCGCGACCGACGTGGTGATCCTCGTGGCTTCCAGCAACGTGACCTTGGACTCGTCGTTTCAAAGCAGTATCGCTCTCTCGTTTTCTTTGCCCCAGGCGGCCGCGGGCGCCGTGACTCGTTTTGTATCGCGCGTGCTCGTGTTGGTCGTCGGCGCCACGTTCACCGTCCGCGCCGACATCATTGCGTACCTCATGTGCCTCCGGGGGTCGTTCAGCTTGCGAGGCGCGACACTCGTATCGCTTGGCAGCCTTTTATACGCAGCCGCGCCTCGGGCTCTCGTTCTCTCGTTGGAATCATCCGTCGTCCCGCAACTGAGCCAGTCGTTGCCGAACGCCAGCGAGGAAATACAAGCCACCGGGACAAGGCCGTGGGGGCTGTCCCTCGACACGACTCTGACTGTAGTCGTGCTCGAAAGTGCGATCACCGCCGCGAGCGACGCTCCAAATGGCGTCACCTCTACTTTAGTGTTCGATGGCCTTGCGGCGTGGCAGCCAGCACGAATGCCCCGCGCCGCCGGCCCTGACGTTGCCACCGGAGCGTCGGGGGTAACCCTCAATGGCACCTTGCCATCGCTGGATCTGCTGGTTTGCGGCGCGGCGTTGTCCGCCGAAGGCGGCGGAGACGCTCGATGCCTCATGCCCACCACGATGAGCCCGCGCTGGGCGGCAGCGTCAACCAGCGGCTGGACGCTTGATTCGAGCACGGTCGATGCGTGGTCAAGTGATGCCGCCCAGTCGGACTCGTTGTGTGCGTCCATCGTACCCTATGAGGTAGTCGCCTGGCAAACGCGACCGTCGGCAAGTGCGCTCGCCATGGTCAACTCGTCGATCAGTTGTGGCCGCCCTGGCTGGGAGGACCGCGCAGGACCGGCGCTCAACGCGTGGCTGGCGAACTCTACCGTGTGGCGCGTGGTGCCGCCGAATCGCACGACGCGCGTTCGAATGACCGACTTTACGCTTTCGATGCCAGGCGTCCGTGCAAGGACGACCATTGAGGGTGCCCGGTCGTTAGCGATGTTGGATAACGTGACGTTACCGTTCGCGATCTCATCATCATTCGTTCCTCCTCCTCCTGCCGTCGTTGCGTCGTCGCCGCTGCCATTCACAGAGTCGTCGGCCTGCGGCATGAAGTACATGCGCAACGCCTCGACGGACGATCGCTTCACGCTGTGGGGCAAGGCGTTGGACAGCATCATGAATTTTCTACTTTCTGCAAAGCAGTCGAATCTCGTTGAGGGCGGCCCTAGCTCGAGGGCGATCAACTCCGTTCGAGCCGTGGTCATGTCACCAGATGGCACTGTGCCGTCTAGCAATGCGGACGCCGCCGCGCCGCCTGCACGGTGCGCTTTCAATCCATCGGTCAAAACCGCGACGTCATCGGCGACCCGCTCACGATCGGCCGATCGGCACGTCCGCTCGTCGACCTTGTCGCCTTGGATGCCGGCATCCTTGGCGTCTGATGACACCTCGGTGGCCCCCTCATCTACCCGCGGCGTGACCGAGGGTGGTACGACGGCCACCGCGGTGGCACCGTCTGCCATCAATGCAACGACGACCATCCCTCCCACAACCATCACGCGGCCAACGGCTCGACGGTCGCGGACCCGTGAAGCGGACGCACCGCCGTTGCGCACCGCCACGCGATCATTTCCCGTGGCCACTCGAAGGCTCTCAACCGACGACGAAGAAGCCTTCCGCCTTTCTGCCGCCGCGACGCGTTCCATCGAGGTCGCCGGCGTCGCCCAGGCTGCCCTCGCCGCTGCGGGTGCCCCATTCGGCGCGAACAAGGCGACCGCTCTCAGTCGCGCCGCGGCACTGTATGCGTGCCGCTATCAGAGCACCGCGACCATGTCGCCTCCGATGTCGTGGGACATGTTCGTCTATCTCGGCCCCGGGGAGGGCGTGGCGTGGGTCGCGGTGTCCTCGACGGTCGCGGCGCAATTGCTGGCGACGGTCGTCGTCGTCGTCGCGCACCGCGAGTGGAGTGCCCACCATCACAGCAGCGCGGCGGCATCAGACGTCGCCCCCGCGACGACGAGGTGCGGCGTTCACGTCCGCGGAATGTCGCAAGCCCTCTATGCCGTCGCCGTGAGTTACTACGGACCAAACGTTGTTGGCCTCGGTACATGGATGCTGGGGCATTCGCCCGGCGGTCCTCTCGATATTTTCGTCGGTGCGATCGGGGTCGCGACTCCATTAGCCCTGCTCAGTGGGGCCGCATGGTTGATTGTGTGGAAGTGGAGCGACGTGGTGGGAACCTTGCCGCTGCTCGACGCACACCGCATTTTCGTGGAGGGTGCGAGAGACGAAGGGGCGGCGGTTCGTCATCGGATTCATGGTCTCGTGGACATGACGGCGGCCACCGTCGCGGCTGCTGTTTCCATGCTCCCGTTCGGATCGCGGTGGGGCTGCACCATCGGGGCACTCGTGCTCGCCATCGTGGCCCTTGCTCAGCTCTTCTACTTGTTGTGGCAGCGCCCCCTTCGCTCACGCGTCGACATGCTGCTGTCCGTCGCACTCGTCAGTGGCAGCGTCGCGTTCGCCATCACGTGTTTCATTGTTTCGGCTGTTAGCGGTAGCGGTGCACCGTCAGCGTCATCGAACAAGGCCGTTGCCGTGGCCGCGATGGTGATCACTGCGCTCATCTACGCACAGCTCGCTGTCGGTTGCGCGCAGGCGGTTTGGTACTGGCGATTCCCTCCGGCCCTCGCAGCCCGCGCAGCCGCGGCTCCGCCAACCGGCGACGCGCCGGGCTCGATCGACATCGAGCTTCACGATGGCTTACTGCGCATCAGCGATGAGCCATCACTGTCGACAACCCCGTGCTCCGATTCGCACCCGCTTCATCGTCAGGATGAATGGGCTCGGAGATCGAGCTCTGGCGGATCTGAAACCTCCACTGGCGCGCGCACCGCCGCAAAACTTGCTGCCCCCCCGGCAGCACGCACGGCCAATCCCTTGCAGTCCATGACTCAGTAAGCGTGTCTCCGCTGAACATTGGGGTTTGTCGTTCCCAGTCACACTTTGACGACGTTGTTTTTTGATCACACACTCTCACGCACTCTCACTTTTGGCTTTCATTCAGTGGACGTCACGACGCACCGACGTCACGCACCCGACGCCGTCTCGACCGATGATGTGTTCGCGGCTGCACAACGAGTTTTTCACGTCACGCGGCTCCGTGGATCTGTCCAAGTCCGTGCGCAAACTCGAACGACAACAGCGGACGGATATTGTGGAACACGAAGAGTCTACCTGGCGAGCGGACATTCTGAGAGCTTTTCGCTGTCGTGTCCCACCCTGTGGATCGACTACGACGACGACGTCGACGTCGACGACGACCGCCGCCGACGCCCCGCTCTGGCCGTATCAGCCCTTCTTACCGCTACTGCCGCACCAGGAAGTCGGCGTTCGGTTCCTGGTGGACCGCATCACCACCGGACCCGGCTGCGTGCTCGCCGACGACATGGGCCTCGGCAAGACGGTAATGATGGCCGCGGCGCTGCGCGTACTGGCGAACGCAGGCCAAGTGCGCCGCTGCCTCATCGTGGCGCCTGCCACCGTGGTGCCCAACTGGATGAACGAACTGTCCAAATGGACCGCCGGCGGCCATGGCGACCCCGTCGCGTTTCGTTTTCTCACCACGCTGGACAAGGACCGCTCACAGAGAGAACGTGATGTCTATTCGGTACTGCGAGCCTCCCCGTCGTCGTCGTCGTCTTCGAGTTTCCCCGAGGTGCGCGTCGTTGTGACCACCTACGGCATCGTACGCAACGATGTGGACATCCTTCGTGGGATCGCGTCGGGTCGCGACGAAGTGGCGTTGCACGAGAAAAAAAAGTCGTTTGGCGTGTCGCCGACACTTGGCGACCTACCACCATTTCGTGACGCCGTGGTGGCACCATCTACTTCGTCGAACGATAATGTACGCCGGGGGGGCTTCGATCTGGTCGTTCTCGACGAAGCGCATACGATTAGGAGCCCTTCGAGCGATATTTATCGCTGCGCCATTCGCCTCAACGCATGGCGTCGCGTGTGCCTCACGGGCACTCCCGTGATGAATCAGCTTGGGGACCTTTGGAGTCTGATGTCGTTCATCGACCCCGACGTGCTTGGCCTCACTCACACCGAGTTTCGGCAGCTGAACGCGCAGGTGTTTCGTTCCAACGAGCGAGACAGCTCCGAGGCGCTCCGGGACGCGGCGGCCCAGCGCCTCGAGGAAGTTCTGTCCGCGGCATCCCCCTTGGTACTTCGTCGGGAGAAGGCAGCGGTCCTCGTGGCACGGACGGGCGCGGCTCCACCTGGCACCACTGCCTCCCCTCCCCACCCGGCGCATGCCACCCGCACCCATGTCGATCCGCAAGGAGATGGTGCCATAACCGTCTCGTTGATCCCGGCGGTGAACGACGACGACGGTGAGGAAGAAGGCCACTACCGCCGCCCTCCTTGGCCGACCGCCACCCCTCACGTCGAGGCGATCCGACGGTCCTTTGCCATTGCGGCTTCCAGCCGCAGCAGTAGGCCGAGGAGTGCCGCCCCGGCGCTCCCTCCGAAGCAGGAGCTGATCGTGTGGGTCAGCCTATCCGGTAGACAACAGCACCACTACCTTCGATTGCTGACGCACTTTTCGCGAGCGTCGGCGACCGCGTCATCATCAACGCTGTCGCCTCCCTCAACGCCCGCCGATCCCTCGGGGACTGGCGGCCCTCAACCATCGCCGCTGGTGCTGCTCACGACACTGAAGAAGGTCTGCGACCACCCGTGGCTCAATCTACCCGCCGACGGCTTTCAACGCCATCTTAGCTTCCTGCGCACCACGTTGGCCGGCGGCCGCCACACGGTGGGCGTCGCGAACACCGTCGTGGGGGGTATGTCCGTCTTGGGGGCTCCGCCGTGTTCATCGTCGTTGCCGCCGACGGACAACTACGGCTCCATCCTCGAAAGCAATAAGTTAATGGTCGCCGTGCGGCTGATTCTCCGAGGCGTCGTTTCGCCGTCGCCATCCGCAGCAGCAGCGACGGCCGTCGCACCAAATGAGGCGGGGGCCCTCCCGTCTGCAAACGATGAAGACGCCCTTAATGACGTCGTGGCGGGGAGCAGCGTCCGCCGCAGCGGCGATCTCCCGCTTGCGCGTTGCGTGGGCGAGCGGTGGCTGGTATTGTCGCACTCGAAACGCTTCTTGGACCTGGTGGAGTTCGGACTCCGGTTTCTACACGGCCAAGCGGCGGCCGCGGCGACCACGGCCCTGCGTGTGTTCCGGGTCGATGGGAGCGTGCCCGTCCAGCGCCGCGCGGCGGTCCTGGCGACTTTCGCCGCTTCCGACGCCAACGACATTTGTGTCGCTCTCGTGACCACGCAAGTTGGCGGCGTCGGTCTGACGGTCACCGCTGCGACGCGCGTCATCGTGTTAGACCCGAGCTGGAATCCGGCGACAGAGGCGCAGGCTGTCGACCGCGTTCACCGGATCGGCCAAACTAAGCCGGTGCATGTCTATCGCCTCGTGACGTGCGGCACCGTGGAAGAGAAAGCCTATCGCAACCAAATCGTGAAGCTGATGGCCGCGAGGCAGTCGTCGGCGACATATTCAACTGGCCTGGGCGTGGCGAGCCATCCTATGCCCTCCTGGCCACAGGAAAGCCAAAATGCGATGACGAGCAATGACGCCCAAGGGAGGCGGCGTCTACAACGGTTTTTCACCCGGCTGCAGCTGCGGTCGATGTTTGACATCCCCGAGTGCCCTGACGCCAGCGTCACCGCGCGGCAGCTAAGAGCGGCCATGATCCACCGTGAGGTGGGATCTGAGTGCGATGACGACGTGCCGGACCATGCCGCCGTGCGTCAAGACGAGGACGTCCTCCGTCCCACCACGGAGGCGCCCGGCACACGTCATCCGCGACTGCTGGTCGATGTCAGCGATCACGGCTGGCTCATCGCATCGATGGCAAGCGCGTCGTCACCGCAACTTCCGACTCCGCTGGATTCGTCCCTTCGGTTCCTCCCCATCGCATCTCAACCGGTCGCGCCGAGGAAGCGGCCAAGGAGTCCCTCCACCTCTTCCAATCCACTATCGATGGTAGTGACTCAGCAGCCGCCGCAGGAGCCGCCCACGACGACGATAGGCCCTTCCGGCACCGCCGACGATGCCCGTGGCGTTGCCGCGATGCTAAGGCGTGACCCTGTTTTGGAGTGCGCCCGCCGCTCGGTGGCGTTCGCGGTCGACAAGTGTCGCCGGTTGTCGACGTTGCCAGCAACGGCTTCATTCATCCGGGAAGAAGTTACGGACGTAGGCGATGACTTCGTCGCTGCCGGCCGCGAATCGTGCCTCGCCGCCCGACGCACCATATCGGGGGCGATCGCGGCGGCGCGTCGGTCGCTGATGCTGGGCGCGCTGGGCGACGAGGAGGAGCTGATCACTGATGGCACCGTCGACATCGGGGGCACCGCCGAGGAGGTCGCACCAGCGGATGGTCATACCGGGGGAGGCTTCAGCCGGTGTGCTTCGCTCGAATTGCCCCGCTGGTCCGCGTCCTCTGCCGGGAGCGATCACGACCCACAACAAGTCGACGCTGACAGCGACGAGGAGGAGGATGAGGGCGCGCTGCTCCTTCGAGACGCGGCGGCCTTGTTCATCAACGATGCCGTCGTCCGGGTACCCCGCTTGCGGCTCGACGACATCTTGTTGTGGTGCCACCGCGACGTGGACGACATCGATGACGACGACCGCTGCTGGGAGGCCGGTGGGCATGGCGGGGATACGCCTGCGCTAACCACCGGGGATGCCGGTGACATTGATCGCGCAGCGGTCGACGACGACGATGACGGCGACGACTGGGAGTTGGACGAGTTTGACACTTCCAAGCGAGCGATTCGCCCCTCCGCGCGTCAAACCTGCCTCCTGCGCCGCCTCGTCGACGGCAGTGGCAGCGATGATGATGACGATGACGTCGTCGTCGTCGTCGTTCCGGAGGAATATCATCCACCCGCCAGGACGACGGAAGGCACCACCACCTTCCCGTCTGACGTCCGGCAGCAGGAGGACGCGACAACGCCAACGCGGGTGCGAACGCCACTAGAGCGGATGCCGCCGCATGCTCCATCAACGATCTCCACAACGACGTTATCGGAAGTCGAACAGTCTCTCGCCAACTCACTGAGGACGCAACTACCAGCGAAACAGCCCCAAGGTAGTCGCAGCAGCAGCCGAGCTGTCAGCGTGACGTCTGGGAAACGGCAGCTCGCCTTCGGATCCGCGATCACGAGCCCAGGCAGCGTTGCGCGGCAGCAACTGCCCGCCGTCGCGCCTCTTCGAGGTTCGCGACGAGTTCATGGATCGTCGTGTTCGCATCGCGTTACCTTTGCATCTCCCGCGACCCCCCGCCCTCCGGCCCGCGGCTCGCTTCACGTTGACGGCAGCGACAAAGCGGCGCATCGCGCGACGGCTGCGCGTGCCACCGGCCCCAACGCCCCTTCCCGCCACGGCGGGCCGGTTGCTAACGGAGGAGGAAGAGTCACGGAGCGGAGCGAACATCGTGCGGCGACCACTTGCGGCGGGGTCTCGTCATCTCCTGGTGAGTGTGCCCCAGGGATAGGAGGGGGGGATGCACACCGGCACCCTAGGCGGTTCAGCGTCGCTGCCTTGCGCTTGTCGAAGCAGCAGGCACACCAGCGGGCAAGCGCGCCGCACCTGCTGGCTTCCAACCAGCCAGCGCCGCACCTGGCTGACTCCAACCGGTCGGCGTCCAACCGGTCGGCACTCTCTTCCTCACCTCTGAAGGGTTGGTGCCATGACGACGCCGAGGGCGCTCGGCCCGAATCCTGAGTACGCACCCCCTCCTCCGCTTACTAGACATTCCCTTTCTCCGTGACCGCACACCGTTCCCACTTTGCGTCCCTGCCAAAAGAGGTTGACACCACCTCATTCGATTCATCCTGAGAAGGAAGATGCCCTCCATTGTTCGTCGGCGTGTCTCCTCTCTGCCGCCTGGTGGTCCTAGCTCTGACGGTATTGCGTCCTCCCTGTCTTTCTCCCCATGTCGCAATTGCAGCCATCGGTAAGTTTGGCCTTCTCCAACGCCCCATCGGCCTGCTTCGCTGAGCCGCAGTCACCCACCGTGACGCTGCGATCGACCGCGGCGATGGCGGGCGCGAATGCGTCGATTGCCACCCCCATCGTCGTCGCCATCCGCGTGCGTTCTGCGATGAACCACACCGTCACAACCTCCACAGCAACGACCGCAGGCAACGATGGGGGTGTGACAGGCGGCACTCCGCCCCCGACGGGCCGAGCCGCAGCTGCGGGAACGCCGCGTGGGGCGGCTGGTGGTGGTTCGTTGAACAAAGGGGGTTGGCCCATTCGAGTCGACTTCGACAACTCTTCGGTTTCGGTACCGTCGCCGCTCAGCAACGTCAGCTACTTGTCCGCTTGCGGGACTCATCAGCCCGCGGGGCCCTCTTCCTCGTTGCTATCGGCCTCGCCCCTCGCAGCGGCGCTGCGGAGGGGATCTCATCGCGACGGCGACGGCCACGCCGCAACGGCGACGAGCGCTTCCACGACCACGTGGCAGACCTTTTCCGTGGACCACGTCTTCGCCGATGAGAATTTTTCGACCACTGCAGAACTGAGCGAGTCCCGGACTTGCACACCGCTGCGCCGGTCTCAGGTGGGCGCAACTCCACCATCAGCGGTCGACAACATTGCGGAGGAGGGAGGGGTTGCAATTCTCCGCGAGGCGGACGACAATGCCTCGAGTTCGTCGCGTCCTCTGGCGTTGTGCGAATGCGCGCCGTCCACTCCGCCGCCGCCTCGACACCTAGGTGGGCACAATCAGCCCGGTGGGGCACGCGACGTCCCATGGTTGCCCCTCGCCGACGTGGTGAACGCATCATGCGCACCTCAAGCCCGAAACAGCCAAGAGCGCGTTTTCGAGACACTCGGCGTGCCGTTGGTGACGCATGTCTGTTCGGGCATGAACGCCACGCTCCTTGCGTACGGCCAAACGGGAAGTGGCAAAACCCATACGGTGTACGGCACGCCGACGGATGCCGGACTCACGCACCGCATGCTGCAGCGCCTTTGCGAAGCCCCCATCGACGCCATGGCGACCACCGGTGCTGGTGGCGGCATGACCGCTGGCGATGTGAAGAAACGGCATCGGCAGTTGGAGGTGTCCTTGCTCGAGATTTACAACGAGAAGGTTCGGGACCTGCTACTCGCTGGCCCCACCGCACAAACATCGTCCGTGGCTGGCCCGATGGGATCCTTCCGCGACGTCAAAGTGCGATTCCATCCCGAATACGGCACCTACGTGGAGGGCCTTACGCGCGTGCCGATTTCGAACTTTGAGCAGTGCGCCACCCTCATTCGACAAGGTCAAGAACAGCGAAGTGTGGCCAACACATTGCTCAACGCGACATCGAGCCGGTCGCACGCCATTTTGCAGGTGACGGTGCGCACGCCGGATCCCATGCGCGGCTCGCAAAAAGTTGCGATATTGAATCTAGTCGACCTCGCGGGGAGCGAGCGAGTGCGCGCCAGCGGCGTTCAAGGCCGCCATTTCACGGAAGCCGCGAAGATCAATCTCAGCCTGACCAATCTGCGGCGCGTCATTGACGCTCTGATCGTGAAGGGAGGCGGTGGCGCGTCGTCCCCCAGCAGCAGCTCGATGGTCGTGCCTTATCGGGACTCGCTATTGACATGGCTACTCGCCGACTGCCTGGGTGGCAACAGCCGCACCTGTTTCGTCGCCACGGTGCACTATGATGTTGCCTTTCTCGACGACACCATTCACACGCTGCGGTACGCCGTGAAGGCGAAGGCCGTGGTGTGCCACGTGCGGGTAAACGAGCGGCGCGACGCGGATGCGGTGCGGTTGCTTCAAGACTTGATTAACGATCTCCGTCGGAGGCTCGCGATGCAACAAGCGAGTGGCGAAAGCGTGGCGGACCGTCACCGGCTTTCAGTGGAGGAATGCGACGCCGTGCAACGGGAACTTGCGGTACGCGAAGCGGAGATTGCGGTCATGGTCGACCAGCAAGCGAGAATGGCCGCCGAACACGACAAGCTTGTCACGGTGGTCAAAGAGAAAAACGACCGACTGAATGATGCACGAGCCGAACTGGAGCGTCGTCGGCAGGTGGTGCAGGACGCGCGCGCGCTGGAGGGGAGAGCGGAGATACTCCGCAAGCAACGGGATGCGGATGACCGACAGCGCGTGGCCTACGAGACCGCCTTGCTGACCAGCTTGTCGACGCTACAGTACGAGCGCGCGCGCCGCGCTTCCATGGCGAATCGGCTCGACACTCGACTTCAATTCATCGAACAGCAAGCCGCTCGGCAGAAGCAACTGCGGCGGGAGAGGTTTGCCGTCGTGTTGCGCACCGCAACGAAGTACGGACTCGAGCAGGGCGTTGGGAACGCGTTGCACCGCCACGTCGACGAGCTGCGCTACACCGCGGCCTTGCTGACGGAGCGCCGCGACGAGTTGGACGCTCGACTCGCAGAGTCGCGCGCGATCGCCGATATCCGCGACCCGCCCTTAACTGTGCTGGCACACGAGCTGGAATCGAGGACGCTCATGGTTCACGCCGAGCACGAGCAACGGGCTGCCGTCGTCAACGCCTGGCGAGTCGCGCTGCGGGGTCAACTAGACGCCCAACTCGCACGCCGCCGCGACGCGGCCGGGGAATGGGACGATGTGTTTCGCACCATTGCCGACGTGGACATCGCCGATGTGCAGCAGCTGGACCATGTGTTCGCCGAGCTCACGTCCGCGGCCAGGTCGCAGCTCGCCTGGTACACGGAGCACGTGGAGGAAGCCGTGGCGAAGTCGCGTCTCAATGCGGCGAATAAGCAAGTGTCCGAAGTAACGGAAACGTTAATCGCCAGTGAGAATGCCATCGCCCGCGAACGCGCCCGCGCCGCGTCGTACGATGCCCAGCTCGCCGACGCCACCCGGCTGGTCACCCTGGACGGCGATGTGGTCCGAGACCAGGAGGTCGCACTGCTGGCGGCAGATGCTGGGCTCGAACAGCTTCGGACCCTTTTGAAGGCGGAATGCGAAGAACGCGAATTCTTCGACAGTTGGATTCGGCGCAGTGACTCGCCGCCGAAGTACCGTGACGCTCTTGGGGCGCGCGGCAGCGGCATCCGCATCCCACCTCTGCTGGCAACATCGCCCACAGCCACCGCCGCGAACGGCCGGGGCCGCCGCAGTGTGTCACCCCTGTCGCTCCCATCGCTGGGCGGCGGCCATTCGCTGAGCACGGGTTCGGCGACGTTGCCCTATGACGATCGCCGGGCGATTGCTCTCGGCCGAGGAGGTGGGGTCGCAGGGGGCTTCTCGCGCCGTGGTCGTCCGTTCAACCCGCCAGAGCTACCACTCGCCTCTTCTGCCATCGCTGGGACCGGGTTCCCTCGAGCGGCATCACCATCGGCCGTCGCGGCCCGGCGCTTGATGGACCTCGTCACCACCGCGGTACTCTACGTGAAGCGCCTTCCGTCGAAGAGTTTGTCTCCCGTCTCTCCCACACGCAACAAGCGATCGACGTCACCGTCGCAGGTGACATGAGTACCTCGTTTAACGGGTGCACACACGGGGCCCCACCCTTCTTTCATTGTGTTGTTTACTCTCCATTTTCCCTCGCGCAGGCCACTGCGCTCCTCAGGTCTGTCCCTTAGCGCCGACTCCCACACACACATGCTCGTCAAACATCGCACCGTCGTGATGCTGATGCTGCTGCTACTCTGCAGCCGCGTCATCGCCGTGACCCCGGTCGCGGTCAATTCGTTGACTCGCCTGATGGTGCCTCGTTTCCGGAGTCAGTTGTTTCCCGACGCCCCCGCCGGGCACCAGTGTCTCGTCGGGGCGACGTGGGTGCGGCTGTCGATCAACTTCGGAGTCGTGGTGCCGCGCGAATTTCGTCTCCTGCCCGGCGTCGACGAAGTGACGTGGGCGGGCCAAATTGTACTTCAGTCGTTCGGCTACGACGTTCGCGTCACCGCGTCATGTGCTTCCTTCAGCACCCGCTTGTACGTCAACTCATCAACGGAGGTTTTGTCCGCGGTGCTTCCCGGGCCGGTGCCGATCGTTCCGGCGGCGGCGGGTGTCCTTGGTACCGTGTCACTCCCATCGCTCCCCGCTGGAGCGGACAACGTCACGTTCATGTTGCAGATCCTTTCCGCGGCAAACGCGTCCACCTCCCCGCCACTAGGTTCCGCTACTGTGGCGCTGAACGCATCGTGGTACGCGCGGTTTGCGCAACGAGGGATGCGCTTCGTCATTTCCGCCACCGCAGACCTCGCCGCCGACCTGTCCGTGCCGGTGCCCGTCAGTGTGCTTGTGGCAGGCCAGTACGTCGTCCGTCTCGTCACGACGGCCGCTTTTCCGCCATCCGTCCTCACGAACTATTCCTTCCTCAACGGCACGGGCCTGGATGCCGTCATCACGGCCGCGCCCTTCCGCGTCGTGGACGTTGGCAGCATCATCTTGTCAGTGCGCCGTCGATTGCTCGCCGGCGGCTCGGATGCGTCGCAGTGCCCACAGCCGCCGGTCCTCTTGGTGCCGGGCATTCTCGGCTCCACGCGAAAAACGTCGTCCTTCGGCGTTGACACGTCTAGCCTCGGACTTCCGCGGCTGCCTAGTGATCCCGAGCCTCCGGCCGAACAGCTCGCGTTGTTTCAGCTGCCATTCATCCTGGATTGGGCGGCGCTGCGGAGCAAGCTGGTCGCTACCAAGCAAACGGTTTTCGACGTGCCGTACGACTGGTCGATGCACGTCCCCGTCATCGCGGCGAAGTACCTCGTGGATGCCATCCGTTTCGCCAAGCAACAAACGGGCTGTGGGCGGGTCGTGATCGTCGCCCACAGCATGGGTGGCCTGGTCACGCGTGCCTACATGCAAGGCCCGGATTACCAAGGCGACGTTGCCAAGGTCGTCTTCATCGGAACCCCGCAGGCTGGAGCCGCGGTCACCTACCTGATCGGCAACGGTGCCGCGACCCTGGCGGACGAAGTTAGTGCGGGGCTCATCAATCCGCGTCTCTACACGCTCGCATCGGACTACTTTTTAGAGGACCGCCTCAACATTCCCGGAGGGTACTGCAACCTCACGTTGTTCCAAGGTCTGGTGTGCGACGACATGTGGCTCTACGAGCGAGCGCGAAACACCTTCTTGAGTGTGTTCGATCTCTTCGGCACGTTTAATATGACGACGAGTGGCCTTGTGACGCAAGAAAATCAGTTTTTGAAAGCGCTCAACGGCGAACCCTGCGCAAACCCGAACGGCTGCTCGTTCCGCAACGGCAGCCGCTACAACTTCACGTCGTGGTCCTCCGTCGTACGCAACGGGACGTGGCGCCAGACCGCGTCGGAACCGCCTGCCTCCCCGGTTGATGTGTTGCTTTTTGTGGGCAACTGCTCGGACACGGCGGTAGGATTTCGATCGTCAAATCGACTCCCGAACTCCACGAGTGCACTGCCGTTTCCCGACGGCACGGTCACATCAAAATCAGAAACGATTTGGGGAATGGGCGACACCACCGTTCCGGGATTTTCTGCGTCGCTCGACTACGTGGCTAAGGCCGACGGCCGGGCGACGTTGATTGTCCGTGATGCGTCACACACAGGCCTAGTGTACGACACGGTGGATGCCGTCGCTGATTTCGTGCTCAATTCTTCCACGGCGTCCTCGCTCACATCGGCGTCCACGTCTAATGGATGCGCCGCCGGGAAAGGCCACCGATTCCGTTCGCTGTCCACGGCCAACGCGACACTATCACTTGCCTTTGCGCTGGTCAACCCCTCCGGGGACGCATCGGTAGTGGTGTTGTCCAACGAGTCCACCGTGTCGTGCAACACGCGCGCCAACGCGACGGCCGCCCCGCGACCGCTTGCGGAATTTCGTACCTCCGTGACGTCCGCTGGGGTCTACTTTACCGCGGACGCGTTCGACATCGATGGCAGTGACATGGCGTTCACGGATTGCACCGTGGCCTTCAACGTCACCACGGCGACGCTGCTTGTGGACTTCCAGGTTCCTGCGTACACGAGACTCGACGTGTCCGCGATTCTGAGCAACCCGCTCCTCACCCCGGCGGCCATGATGACAACGCCGTCGTGGCTGTTACAGATTCCGTCGCCGCCGCTTTCCAGCACGCCACCGCCCCATCGACAGTCGTTTTCGACCGTGGTGTCGGTTTTCATGACGAACGTCTCATCGCCTGAAGGGACTTCGCTTGCGGCGACCGTGGGCCCCGCCCGTTTCATGTACCCACCTCCACCGCTGATCACCGTGACGACGGCCGCGTACATCTTGGACAACGTCTCTCAGTGCATCGACGTTGCCATCGATGTGACGCCGGACCTCGGTCCCGACGTGGACTCGGTCACCGTTTTCGCCGCCAACCGCACCGACGACCCTAACTTTTACGCTGTGGTCGTCGCCGCGAATCGCACTGCCGTCTCAGACGCGCTTCAAAGTGGATCACCGCTTGTGCTGTCTGCGTCGCTGTGCGCCGCCCCAACATGGTATGCCTTTCCCGTCCACGTCAAGGAGCCCATCGATCCGTTGACGGAGGGCATCGCCGTACGCACGCGCGTGGCCTTCGTTCCCGCCGCCGGCTTGCCGTCGCAAGATGCGGCCGCAGCGGTGCCGATTCCCCTCAGCTTCATGTCCGCTGCCCGCGTCGTCCTGTTGAACGAAGTCCCGTTTCCCTCCACATCGACCAACACATCGACGAACACGTCCACGTCGACGCCGACGACCACGATGGACCCAACGAACGCGTCGACGACGACGACGACCACGATGGTGGAAATGAGCGGGACGACGGCGCCAACCGGTACGACCACAGCCGCGGGCCCATCGATTCTAACCGCGCCTGCGGATTCCTCCTCGTCCGCGACGAGTCACACAGGCACCGGCCCACCAACGACGAATAACGGGACGAACGCTTCTGCCGGCACAATGGCTCCCTCCGGTGCCGTTGGCCCGTCACCAACGAATGCCGTGACGACGACCGTGGCGAGTAGCAGCAGAACTGAAACCATCAATGCCACTGTCGCGCCGCCCGCCGTTGCGTCCCCGGAGGATCCGTCCTTCACGCAACGTTACGGCACCTACATATTGTCCGCCGGCGGCGCGGTCCTCGTCACGGTGTTGACGGTGGTTGCCTGCATGTGGCTGCGGTCGAGGCGTGCGCGCTACGACGACCACGTCGCCGAGCGCGGGGGTCTGCACTACGAAATGTCCCCTGTCATGACGATCCCGTCGCGTCGCAACCCCCTCCCACGCTATCCGCCATACGACGATGTCAGCGTGTATCGTCGCGTGTAGCGCAGTGTGCAATCGCTTTATCCCTCCCTTCCGTCCTCAAATCTCTCCTCCCCCAAAGATCGCCCTTTTCTGGGCCCGTCGAGTTCCCTTTCTAGTGTCGTCCTTCTAGTGTTCCATTAACGTGGCCCTATTTTTGGGTTCCTACTGATACCCTCTGGAGTGGAAGAAAACAGCTCAAATGCCGCAGAAAAAAAATATTCCAAAAGAAAAGAGACGTGTTGCAGCGACGGGAGGATGTCACGCACAGACCGACCCGTTTTGTTGGTTTTCATCCATTGCGATTTCGTAAACGCCACGTCGACTTCCCTTCCCATCAGAGCGTTGTTCCTCCTCCGTTGTCCTCCCCTCGCGGTTCCCCATGACGGTCGAGCGCCACGCGACGAAAGTTGACGTGCCCGCAGCAGGCAGCCTCGCTTCGGGAACGTCGGCGGAGGTCACCGACGACGAGGATTTCGTACTGGTCCCCTCCGTTACGTGCTTCGCGGTGCCGCGTCGGCAGCTGGAAGCGTGGACCAAACGAGTTGCCTCTCAGGAGTCCGCACGGCGCCGTCCGTCGACCACCGCTCGGCCCCCTCCTGCCGACGGGTCGAAGCAGCTGGATGATACACCGGTTCTGCCTGCTGCGTCGTCTCTTCCGGCGGAGGAGTGCCTTGGCCGAACCACCGCCCCCGTCGGTGTCGTGCCGCCTATCGGCGCGCACCGTCCCTCGGTGGCGTCGGCATGCCACTCGCCGACCTTTGTCGCGTCGCCAACGAATCGGCGCGCGTCCATGCTCCTCGGCGACTTGAGTGGAACGTTTTCGCCGATGATCGGCGGTACGAATACCAGTGGCTCCGATTCCTTTCGCCCCGTGGGTTCAGTGCTGTTGGCCGCATCCCCGACGAAACTTGGTTCCTTTGCAGGCGCAGCGTTGGGGCCGGATCTGTCGTCCTCCTTTCCAACGACGTCCGACGAAGCTTGCCGACGCGGGCTTCTGTTCATCCCACCACGCCGGTTGTCCACTGCGAACACGGCGGCTGCGTTCGATGCGTTTGCGTTTGCGGGGTCCCAAGCGGATCCGGGAAATCACTCCGGCGCGCCTATCGCCGTTGCCGCGGCACCCGAATTGGTGGATGAGTTGGAGGACGCCATGGAGTTTATGCAACGCACGGGGCACATTCTGTACCAGCATGTGTCCCTGCCGGCTGGCCTTGCGCATCTCGTGCCGCTCCAGTACGTGCGCATTGGTGGGGAGGACGAGGATGGTGTTAACCACGGAGGGAACGCGGCATCCGTGAAGACGGAGGAAGGAGTCCTTTGCCCGAGCACCTCTATCGCGCCGCCAAATGGCTCGTCAGCATCACCGCCGTATGTTGGCAATGTCCGTGAATTACGTCCGTCGCATTTACCGATTGACGATCGAGTCATCCTCACGCAGGCGGCGATTGAGGCGCGGCGCTACGACATCATCATGCCCGTCTTCTCGTCGGACACCGTCACCGTCGGGTTGCAAGGCGAATGCTGCGTCGGCCACATTCATTCGTCATGGCATCGCTGGGCGAACGCCGTTCACTTCGTCAGCGGCGGCGCGCAATTGCTCTTCGTGGTGTCGGTGTTTGTCCCTGGGGTGACGACGAGGGCGGTCGTGACGCTGACAGGGGCATGCACCTTCATCATTTCGAACCTTGCGCTACTATTCATCCTCGACAGCCACACGATGCGACGGCTGTCGGCGACGGTTGGGTATTACTGCCTCGTCACGAGCGTGTCCGTGGCGGTTTTCCCTATTCTGGCCGTGCATGTTCACCCTTTGACCGGGTGGGCCGTCGTGCCTGTCATCCAAGCGTGCCTGTGGGGCGTCTTCTTCCTATCGTTGGCGCACGACGCGACCCACGTGGCCCACTGGCGGCACATCGGCCGGCTCACCTTTGCCATCGCCTGCGTGATTCTCATGTGCACAGGCCTCTTCTTTTCAGACGCCTTGCTGCCGGATGACGTGCACGACAGTTGGGGCACGGCTTTTAACCTCGGTCGGGGTTACGTGATTTCGCCCAAGAGCCTCACCGTCGGCGGCATCGTGACGGGCATCCTTGGGTACTTGAGGCCGCTGAAGTCCGTCATCGTGCAGCTGCGACGCGGCACCCTGGACAGGATCTGCTCCATGCTCACGGCGCCGATGGTGCGGCTACGACAAGCGCCCGTCTCCGTCATCGCCGCCGCCCCGGACGCCGCCGCCGGTCTCACCCATTTCGGCGATGACATACGCATCGAGACGCTATCATGAACGAAAACACACTCGGCAGCACCCGCCGTGAAAATCGGTGCGCGATGATGAAAAAATTATCGAAATTGCAGAGGCTTTTGTTCCCTTCAAATGACGACCGATGTCCCTCACACGATTCCCCACCCCACCCTCAGTCGTTGAGTTTGCAGTCTACGCCCCATGCTGCCGCACGCTAGCCTTGCTCTTGTTCCTATTTTCCTGATATTGGCGCCGCGGGGCTCTTTTTTTCGCTTTTGTCTCCGAAGTGTGCCCTTTCATCACGCGACCCGAAGCGCGTCTTAACTTGGTTGTTGGAGTTCCAAATTGCTAGAGTTTCCATCGATCGTAATTTTGAGTGACTGTCTGTCATGAAACCCGCTGCTGCCTCGGCATTGCCCTCGATCGTGCCGAAGGGCGTCGATAGCCGTCGAGGCTCAGCTGTGGCCGTCGCCGCTGCCACCGATGGGACTTCAAACATTACGACGAACCTCCCAACGTCGCTGGAGGAGTCGGCCGCGTGTCATGGCTATATGCTGGCAGCCGAGATGCTCCCGCTGCCTCGATGCCTTTATCGGAGCGACAATCTTGCGCGGCCCAAGTATTCTTCGATCACGGCGTCGGAGTTCGAGGACTTGCCTGAAGTACTCGATCGCAAGGCGGACTACTTAATCGGAATGTTGAAGGCGAGTCGGCAGCGTTGCATTTATAGCGGCGCTGGAATCAGCACGGCAAGTGGCATCAACGATTACGCGTCCAACGCCAAAGCGTCAGCCGTTGCGCCCAAATCCGCGGCCCGTCTGACTCGCTCTTTCATCGAGTCGTTGAAGCCGACGTTGGCGCACCACACCCTCGCTGCCATCGAAGGGCTGTCGCGGTGTGACGCGGCGTCGGTGTCGACCGCCGCTGCAGCGAAACATTCGTCAGCACGACCCGCTGCCGCCGTCCCTCCTCCGGTTGTGCCGCCAACGGACTGTGCCCTTTCGGTCGAATACTGGCTGCAGCAAAACCATGACGGGCTCGCGCATAAGGCCGGCTTCCCTGCCTCCAAGATCAACGAAATTCACGGAAGCTGGTACGACAAGTCCAACCCGGTTGTGAAAATGAGCGGCAGTTTGCGAGGCGACTTGTTTCAGCAAATGCTGCAATGGGAAGAGGTCGTCGACTTTGTCTTCGCCATTGGCACCAGCTTCTCAGGCATGAACGCCGATCGCGTGGCCACGTCGTGCGCCGATCGCCACCTCCGTACGCCGTCCTCCGGGCAGGGATTGGCCATTCTGACCATCCAAAAAACACCGCAGGACAAAAAGGCAGCGCTTAGGATCTTTTCCAAGATCGACCCCTTCATGGCGATCGTGGCGCGAAAGTTGAACATTCGACCCGAGTGCACCGTGCATCCGTATCCCGCGCCCCCGCAGGTGGCTCCAAAATCCTCGACGGTGGCTCCATAGACGAAAACGTGACAACCGGATATCGAATGTGCCGGGGACACTCGTATCGTTCTTGTTGTAAACTCATTGCCAATGTACAATCGCCTCTTTGGTCTAGCCACCCCCCCCACCTTCATGCTCCTGGCACCTTTCATCACTT
>ERZ1292633.1817-Hain-H41-02um-R1-1817-length-22550-cov-6_pt1 | contig 22550 bp, 8 predicted proteins | sample MGYA00564406_ERZ1292633 | MGnify/ENA primary metagenome ERZ1292633 (study PRJEB36523, sample SAMEA6512639) | groundwater metagenome | collected 2019-01-08 | study: AquaDiva: Metagenomics assemblies of 32 groundwater samples
CCTACAAACATCCGGATTAGCGGAGATCGCTTTTCTGAAGAGGCAAGGCGTCCTGAAGAGGCAGGCTTGAGGGGAGACGCGAGCATATATTTTGGGTGACAACTAGTGACTTGGAAAGAAGATCATTTAGAGCGGGGAGAGAAGTCTTTGTTCCTTTGGTAATTGTTGTTAGGGGGACCACGGCGGTTTCCGGGAAGAACCAAAAAAATGGAGGGAAGAGAGAGCATCTACACCACAACGTCACGCGACCTCACACTCATCGCTGATAAGGAGTGAGAGGATTGACGGGTGCAACGGCGCCGAGCCCTGCCGCCAACGAGCCGGTGTCGACCTGGTTGCGACCGCCAGGAGGGAGGAGGAGCCCCATTTCAATCTCCGCCGTCCCTGCGGACGCTACTGAAACTGGCGACCCGGCCGCTCCAGGGTCGTGGAAGTCGGGTCCGCGGTCCTCCAGCATGCCGATGCCACGACGCCACCGGGATTCCAGCAGCCGAAGGCCGGAGGTCACGACGGTGCTGACAATGGCGACCACCGAGATGCCGAGTGTGGCCCAAGCTGTCACCATGGCGAACGACGCAGGTGCCCTGAACGCGACGACGGGCATCGTGCCGACGATGACGAACGCGGAAAGCGCTGCGCTGACATTGTTGAAGAGCAGCGCAATGGGAAGTCGCGTCGCGGCCGCCGCTGAGGTCGCGATGGCGGCGGCGGCGATCGCGACCAAGAGCAGCGCCCCTTGAACGGTGCACGTCACGGGCAACGAGACGACGACCGCAACGGCGAAGGCCCTTGCAAATGGGACGATCACGACACCGCCAAGCCTTCGGTGCCACCGAAAGCGAGTGTAGACGCAATGGAGCACGGCATCCGCATCGCTGACTGGGACCCACACGCCGGCGGGTATCACGAGCCCCGGTGCGCCTTCTGGAATCGTGGAGAGTGCTCGCCAATCATGGGTTGGGACGAATCGAGCGGTCATGCGTTGTTGGACCCACACGGCGGCTACCACGGCAAAGGCACACAACAGCAGCAGGGAAAGACCGCCGGTCACTTTGGCCATCGCCGAAGTCGAAAGGAACAACAAGCCCGCCGCCTCGGCGGCCAAGCTTTGAAACAGGAACCCGATCGCACGCCAGGTCAGCACTGGAAAGCGTCCCGCTACGGCGGCCGACGCCAACACACCACGGCCGCGACCGACCGACGCCTGGTATGAGGCGGAGCGCGTGACCAGAGGAAGCACCAACATGCCCACGACGCTGATCCCGATGACGATGAGCAACCCTCCCGCGAGTCCGCGATACTCCCCAGCGGCGTTGAGGGGAACAGGAACCGCCACTCGGCTTGATCTCCCTTCCGTCGTGGCTGAAGGACGACTTGAATCCGTTCGCCCACACGCTTCGGTGAACGCAGCGAGAGCTTGCACATCGGCGGCGGAACCGCTGCCGCCCAGCACGACGGCTGCCACCCCGGCAGCCAACGTCACAGCGGCTGACGCCTCAGCAACCGCCTCGATGGTGGCCGCGTCGAGCGACGACACCACCGCCACGGGAAGCCCTACAGCGGTCGTCGTGCTCACACCAGGGCCTGACGTTGTGTTCGAAAGAACTGCGGGACTCGCCAACAGCGGGGAGCGCGTCGGAGATGGGCGACGACGCGACGAGCGCATGGTGACGGATCGCGACCGCGGTTGACTCACCGGCATCACAGCCTTTGTGGATGGGGGGAACGACGAACCTGCAGCCGTCGTGGACCCTTCTCCTCCAGGAGCGATGGATTTCGTCGCCATCGGATGGATCTCATCGGCAAATGTTGCGGAGTGATCCCGAAGCGGGACGCGCTGCAACGAGCGAGTAAGGGCAGCATCAGGCAACGACGATGTCGGCGTCGGCTTCAGCATCAGTGACGCGGTTGCCGTGATGAGGCGCGGGTCGCATCGGGGAGCGAGCGAGCGGCGAGGATCCAGGCAGTCGCACTCACACCCCGTCTCTGAATTCAACGATCCGGTGACGGACTGAGCGAATGGTGGGTTGCAATCGAGGTCCATGCGACAATGATCGCAGTCGGCAATCTCCATCACCGTCGCTTCTGGCTGCAAAACGTCAAGCTGGGGAAACAGCTGTGCGACGCCAACAGCGGCGTTGTTTCTGACCACGCAGCGCAAGATGGCTGCCTGAAACGATGGGGCTCGGACCACGGTGGCCAAGAAGCGTAGGTCCACGTTGGAAAAATTAACGCGATCCAAAGTTAAGGCACTCACGTTGAGGAAGGCCTCGACGAGAGGCTCTGAAGCCGGCGAATCCATGGCAACAAATTCGGTATTCGCGATGGTGATATTCGCCGTGCCGCCGTCAGGAACGGCAGTCACAGTCGCCGCGGTGGCGGAAAGCAGCCGCCTGTTTGCTGGATACGTGGATGCATACGCTATCACGCGATTGTTGCGCAACGTGATGGAGCAGGTGGCGCCCGCGAAGGTCGTCGCCCGGCCGGAGATCCACAACACGGCGCTGCGGATCGAAGGATTCCACGACGACAAAACAACGAAGGGCGATTCTTTGATATCGATGGTCCACTTGGAGCCGCGACTTGCAACGACATTTGTCATGATCAAAACGACCGCGAGGCCAGGGGTGGCCTGGCTCATGCCGTCGGCAGCATCCACGCCGTACACGTTGCCACTGAGGCTCACTCTGAGAAGCGCCCCTGGGGTAGGCGTCTGGACGTCGACGATCGACAGTGCGGACATTAGGGATGTTGCCGCGACGAAGTGAGACAGGCGAATCGCGATGCTTCCGTCCGTCGCGTTCATGCCGCGAATCGAGCAGCCACTGGACCCTGACGCCACCCTGAACGTGCAACGAGCAATGATGAAGGACGAAACAACCGGTAGGTGGGTGCCAAAGGCTCCTCCGCCGTTTCGGGGCGATCGGGGGATTGGTGGTACGCCTTCCAGGAGCACGGCGTCTGGCAACACGCCGCTCGTGATGATGGTAGAATCTAAGACTTCGACCGATGTGGTCGGCACGTTCACGTGGCCAGCTATTGTCGCCCACGGCGCGAAGAGCGACCTGGAATTGTTGTCCGCGGTGCCGTACAGTGCCGCGGCGTCAGCGTAAGCCGTGTCATCCACAGCCACCCGTAGCCCGCCTTCTCGAATCGTCAAACCGACCGCCGTGATGACGTTAATCAAACCGCGGAGCCGAATCTCACGACGAATGGTCACCGACTTGATTATCACGGAGGAGCCGAGCAAGCCACTGACGTCCACGGCTGGGGGCGATCCGTCTTGAAGCGGCACCACCACGATGGTGCTTTGTTGTAGCGACACGCTGCATTGACAGAGTACGCTACCAAGATCCACCAACACGCCGTAGTTGAAGTGCAATCCGTGTCGAGGAGGAGTTGACACGACGACGTCGGCGGCCACGATGCTGAGCGTCGTTCCCTGAAGAAACGAGCCTTGCACGCGCACGAAGGCACGGACACCTCTCCAAATGTCATCCCCAGGAAGCACCAGAAAAGCGTTGAGGTCCGACAACTGGATGTGCGTGCGGGTGATGACGCAACTTTCGAACGCGACGCAAACGAAAGGAGCCGTGGAATTGAACTCGCTCGACTGAACGGTAATGGTTGCCAAATCGTGGGCTTGCGGTTGTTGGTTTTGTTGTGGTTGCTGCTGCTGCTGGTTCGCAGCCGCGCTGCCGGGCCACAATGGTAGCGGCGCCACGGTGCAAAATCGAATCGCCAGTCCGTTTTGAGAACGAAACCGGGCAAGATCCACGAAAACATAGACCAACTGAAGGTTCGTGATCGCGACCCCTTTGACACCGGTTACGTTGAACTGCACAATGGAAATCGAGGTGGCCTGTGGGCTATCATCATCCCTTTGATCCGGGGCCGCGCCATTGATGAGTAGCCCTTCGTACATCGCGGCCGAATCCAGCGACACGTGTTCGATTTGTATCACTGAAATGCCACGTTGGCCCCGCAACTCGACGCTTGACGACACGACGCAACGTCGGATGCTCCACGTGGTGTTCACCGCATCGAGAGAATAGATTCCCCTTGCCTCTGGTCCGTTGAGCGAACGAAAGATGCTGTCCTCAAATTGCACATCGCAACCCAGTAACGCCGTAGCGTCGTTAAATTCAACGGCAACATGGCGCATATAGCCGTGAATGGGGTTGGTGTAAATATAGACTTCGCACTGAGCAAAACGCAGCGACGACTTTGTCAAGGCCGCACCGATGAAAGCAAAGGCGGTTCGACTGCCAATCACGGCATCCTCGGTTGAAAGCTGCACGGAAACGCGGCTGAACACGAAGGATGCACCCGTCGCGTTGACGTCTTGAAAGGCCAACGACGTCGTTGCCACTGACGTGGCGAAGACCACGTTATCGACGAACACGGTCGTCCGGGGAAAAAAGTTGCACCCTCTTAGACCAAAACCTTTCTTGCCGAGGAATCGACTGGCCGTGAGCGTCACCAGGGAAGGCGCGAATCCGACAGCGGTGAGTGCGCTCCCTCCCGCCACCGTGACGCGATCGAACGATAATAGGCTATCTGGAATGAGAGTCGACCACCACGAGTCCTTCGTCGTCGTCACGATATTGATTCGTTGAAGAAAAATACCTTTGAACTGGCCAGAATCGACGGTCACATTCGAAAATGTGAGGTCGAATTCGCGGCCAGTGGTGAGCTCAAACGAGGGCGATATTGTGGAAGACGTGACGCTCCACGAAGTGCGTTCGACGACGACGTCTCCGGCCACCAGGCCGCCAGACTCCTCGCCCCACGAGGCGTCAAATCGACATTGGAGGATGCGTACCGTGGTGTTCTGCATCGTGGTCCAGGCGACGCCGCCCACGACTGAAGAGGAAGAGGTCGAGGTAGTGCTATCCGTGAACCTGACTGCGAAATTGTGCTGATAGCCGTCTCGAGGGTTCGTGCTAACAATCGCAGCCACGTTCTCAAATGAGACAACGCTTCCAGACAGGTTCACACGCAGGAACGCGAAGGCAACGCGGAAGCCCGTCCATGGGTCGACGGTCACAAGCCGCACGTCGAGGTTTCGAAAATCGATCACCGCATTGAGAAAGCTGACGTTTTGCAAAGCGATGGCCTCCGTCGGAGCAGCCTGAAAAAACGTGCTGTCATGAATTCCGAAGATCCCCGCCACGTCGATCGCCGTCTGATCCCCATCGACGTATGACGACGATGGAGAAGCAGTCGTGAAACGGCAGTCCTGCAGCAGAATCCACCGAACGGAAGAAACGTTGCAGGTCGACAGGCTCAATCGTCGAATCGCCCAGCCAATGAGGAACAGGTGGCCCCGCCCGCTTAGCATCAATCCTGCAACGTCAAAGGTAATGGGTGAGGATCCCAAGTTCGCCTCGTCGGTCGAACCCGACTGGGACGAAGCGTCGGTACGGACCAACGAAATGCCTTTCGGACCGGACGGCGTGATCGTCTCCACTGTGACGTTAATAAGACTGACCGACGGCGTGGCGACCGCGAACAGCTCGAGACTAGGCCGCATCGTCGTGTCACGAAACCACCAGCTGGTGTTGACGGCTTCTTGTGGAAAGTGCATTCCGCCGACGTCGGCCGTACCGGCGAAGGCATCGAACGTGGCGTTGGTCACTGTGATCACTGAATCGCGAAACCAACCGCCATCGTGCCATACCCCGAAGTTCACCATATTTCCGTGCCTCGCACCCGAATGAGACACAATGACGACGTTAAAATAGCCAATGTAGCTACCTGAGACGTTGACGGACCGAAACAGAACGCCAATGCGACTGCCGTAAATCGGAAGGTCTGTCCCACCCAAATTTGATGAGACGTCGCGGAATGTAACGTTTGACCCATTCGAAACCAAAACAGATCGGAGCTCGATAGATGTCGAAGGTAGACTGGTTTGAAAGGCGCAATCCTGGACCACCAGAAGACTGGATCTCAGCACCATGTTTGCGAAAAGCAGGCCAGCGGATCCCTCGAACGAGCACGATATCAGGGAAATTTCGGACCCTATCAGCACCCCCCCTGTGATGCTCGCACCTTTCCGAAGCACCGAATCGCGGACCACGACGCTCTTCCAGGTCGTCGACGGCAATCCTTCTGCCGTTCTCCGGATAGACAGACTCTTTTCGAACACGCAACCTGCAAATAGTATCGAAGCGTCCCGCCCACCCTCGACGACGACGTCATCGAGGAACGTGCACCGTTGAAACACGGCGTTGGCGACCGTGGCAGGGATGACGATGGTGGTGGTCCCTGAGGTGGTCGGTGTGCCTTTGAACGATCGATCCGACTCGTCCACCATGGCGTCCGCGCCAGGAGGCACAATAAACTCTTGCGGCTGAGAGCCAATTTGCCCGGAAACGAAAAAAATGCCGACGTTGGTTCTTTCTGGCGATGAGGGCGCCTCCTGTGCGTATTGGGTGAAGCTGACAACGACGAGGGCGGCGACGATCAGGTGGCGATGCATCTGCTCACCTAGCCAGCGCATTGGCGAAGCCATTTTTTCTCAAAAGGTGCTGAGAAGTCAATCCATTTGTTCCCCAGATAACTTCCTCGAAAGAAGCGACAACGAGCGTGTAATTTTCGCCGTCGGCGGGTGGGTGGCGAAATGAAAGACTGCTTTTGAGAGAGCGAGGGACGGCGAAGCCGACACTACCGTCGGGTCCTTGCTTGACGAGCAAGGGGGCGGGAGCATCGTCATCAAAGAGAACCGTCCTTGCAGAACAAGCGCAACGAGCTGACACTCCGAGGTCCCTGGACACCGTCAGGGTCGTACCGGTACAGCTCCACGAAACAACGCTGGTGCTGAGGAGGTGGCTGTGACAAACAGCACCGAATGACATCCTCATCATAGGAGCCAGCAGCAGCGGGCGTCAACGTTGTGGTTGCACTTGTCGTCGTCGTCGTCGCCTTCACCGGAACCGTGGACCTTGGGACGGCGGCGACATCAGTCATCTGTCCATTTGGCTCGGTCGTGGTCGCCACGTCGACGATCATCAGCCACTTATGTTCGACGGCGACGCTTTGCTCCGGGGGCACGGCCGTCCGCGCGTAGATGGACGTGCCACCGTCCTGCAGTGTGCACCACGACGATAGGTTCCCACGACCGGAGCTAAACCACTTCGTCGGCGTGCCATCGAGCATCGTCTTCGTGATCTCAGTCGACGCCATGGTTTTCACATGCGTGCGCATGTGAGCGCCGACGAGATGCACCGAGGCGGCTGCGGTGAGGGTCTCCGCGCCGCCTCCAACGGCTGCGGGCGCCGACGTCGACGACGACGACGCAGATTCCGCTCGCGGAGGAGGCCCCCATGCAGGGACGACGAGCTCCACGGTGAGTTTGGGTGAGATGCCGTCCGTGATGCGTCGGAGTAGCATCGGGACCCCTTCCGCTTCGAGGAGGGGTCCAAGCGGGTCGGACTGCGGGCGGTGGAACGCCCACTTGCCGTTGAATAACGCCTGCGCAACGCGGAGTGCTTTTTCAGACGCCTCAGTGGGACCGGCCGCTTCGACCAACGTGTCTTTGAAGAGGCGAAGGTCTTGCACGGATTTCACCCGTCGAACGAGGAAGGACCCGACCGCCGAGGATGGCGCGGCGGATACTGTTGCTGCTGGTGTCTGTGAAGGCGCGGGGGAGTCGGATTGACCCTCGCCGCCTTCATCTTCTCCTCCGTGGCGACGCCGTTTACGGCACAGGGCGTTGGCCGCCCCCTCGTCGGAAGGTGACGGTGTTGGCACGCCGTCCAGCGACGATATCATGTCGGGGACGGGAGGTTATTTTAAATATTAAACCCCTACAAAGAAAAGCGAGGAACCCACGCTGAGGCAGAGGGGGAGGCGGTGGCGGCATCCTTGGGGTGCAGTGAGCACTGAACGTGACACGAAAAGGGGATGTACCATACTGTACAATTGAACGAGAACCCCAGAGATAGGTCTCGAAACTAAAACGCGAGTGAGAGAGAGTGTGTTCGACTGGTTACGAATGGTGGAGTAACTGCCCAAGACGCGCCGTGAGACGAACCAGTTTCGACGACGGCGCCTCTTCGTGCCCCGGTGAAAGGCGTGATGCGAAAGCAGACGCGCCGACCCGGACGTTTGTGATGTCCGTCGGGGACGACGGTGTCAGCAGCCAGTGCCTTTGAGCGTCCAAATGCGCGGCCGGGTACGGCAGCGCGAACGGTGCGGCCACCGCGGGCGTCCCAGTGGCCACTGCCAAGCGGCGGCGTGTCGACGATTCAACTTTGCGTTCTGAATACGACGGTTGCCGCGCATTATCAGGGCCGGCGGCGGACAGCTCGTCGGGCTGGTGATCGGCGGACCTTCGACGAATGTCCTGAGGTGCGGCGGCATCGGACGCGTGATCCAACAACTCGCTGCGGTGGTTGGACGGGACGACGACGACGTTCCTCGACGGGACGACGACGACGTCCCGTCGAGGAACGGGGTGGACTCCCGGGCTGCTGGTGGCACGGAGACAGTGTGCATCGAGAGAACGCATCACACTTCGACGAGTCTGTGCGTTCATTGCTTGCCCTTCAGAGGGTGACGTCGGCTTCGTCGCGCCGTTCCCTCCTCCACCTCCTCCGCTTTTCACTGCCGCCACTCCGCGACCCAATCCGTCGAACCTCACTACGTCAACCGCCGGCGGCTGCTGCCGAGTGGTCGCAGCGACGCCGCTCCGTTGTGATGTGGCGGCATGGTGGCCAGCGGCCGTGACATCGGCAGCGGTCGCCGCACTCCCACCACCGTGGCTTAGTAAGGCATGATAGAAACTCTGAAGCTGTAGGGGCGTCGACTGACGTGCGATCGATCGGCGCCGGCGCGTGTCCATGGCTGCCCCGAGATCGCCCGAGGTGGAGAAGGAGGAGTGCAAATCCCCCCTCTTCCCGACGGCGGCCGCTCCCGTCACCATGCTGACCTCATCCCCGGCGTCAACTGAAGATCGATGGAGCCGCGTGTGAGGCGGCGGCTGTTGGGTGGAGGCGGAATAACTGCTTGGCGACATCACGACGCTCAGCAGCGGAGTCGTGTGAGACGACACCAGCCTTCGGTGGTGAACGTCCGTTGATGCCCGGCGAGGGGCATCGCTCCCTCCGTCCCAAGACGTGGCGGCATGCACACCTTCCGGCGCAGGGGCCAAAAGAAGTGACATCGTGGCGTCAACTGGAATGCCAAATTCGGCCTGGCAGTAGAGAGACACACCCTCGACACTCGGCAGGGCGTCTTGAGCGCCGAGCTCCGGAGCGGTGCCTCGAAGAATGGTCGACCGACGTCGATTCCAAAACGACGGCTGCGACTGGGCGTCGGAGGGACCGGACGAAACCATGTCGCCGCGTTGCATGTCGCACAAGGCGTCAAAGCACGAAATTGCTTCGGACACCGAGGTCGACGTCGTATCCTCCTGCTCGACGTCAGCATTCGTCGTGTCGTCGCTTCCTCGTCGTCGTTGTGCTCTGTGGTCGAATGCACTCGTCGCGCCCGCATCGATTCTCTGGTTGTCGATGGCCACCCGTTTCAACAGCGCCACGATGATGAAGACATCTCCGGCGGAAAGAGGTAGATCCACCGCGCCCTTCGGAACAGCCCCCTCGCCATCGCGGCGTTGCGGTGTGACGGGCACATTGTTCGGCATGCAGCTGGCCCGGAGAACGGCCTCCAGCCACCCTCGCCAGCGGAGGGGATGTGACGTCGAAGTGACTGGGTGAGATTCACCACCACTCAGCCTATTGGGGGCGGTTTCGGACAGCATCGCCGCCGCCCCCTTCGCTGCCTTCACGGCGGGGTCATGCTGTGGCAGCGTTCCCTGCGCACCACTGATGGCCTGCTTCATGGCGAACGCCGAAAAAGAGCTCAACCGGCGGCGAGTCGCGCCGCTGCGGCTTACCGTGGCCGCGTCGCTCGCGTCTGTGATCGCCACAGCGAAGGACGACGCTCGTCGGAGCGCGGATGCCAGACCGCTGCGCCCCCCTTGGACCGGAGGCCGTGCGTCGGTAGGCGACAGCGTAACGACATGCTTTCCTCCTGGAAGGCCAGCCCCCACGTTTGCCAAGGGGACCATTTCCTCTGAGGATACCGCTACGCGATCGTCGTGGGACGCGAAGGCCACGAAAGCCGAGTCAAGCAGCTCGGGCGCGATGTGCAGTTGGTCGTGCAAGAAGGATGGGAGCGTCTCCAGCGTGACGGCCGCGCCGTGCCTCACCAAGGCCTTCGCGACGGCCGTTTCCTCCCGCCGTGACAAGATAGCCCCATCACGATCGAGAGCCTTCATATTGGCGCTGATGAGTCGACAGGGCGTTGTTGCGCCGGTAACGTGGGTTCGTCTGGGCAGGGAGGAAGCTGTGTCGCATGCCAGAACGAAGGCAAAGCAAAGCCCGAGTTCAAAGCAAACACGATGGTCCCGCAGAACACCAATGATAAAAACCGTGCGCTAAATACTAATGATGAGCTTCGCGAAACTACAATTCACATTTCCGCACCGACGCTGTTTGCGGTGACATCTCCGCTCGTATTCACTTCCAACGAAAAGTAGAAAAAGCAACGTGAGCCACACAAAATGTGTGATACCGGGCCAAGCCCCGCGGTGCTATGTGCCTCCTGTCACTCGACTCAGCAGCGTCTTCATTTCCACCTGCTGTCGGAGCGCGCTGGTTGAGGCCGCCGCGCCGCACGCGCGCTGCGAGGGGGCTGCGGTCGTGGGCACCGGGGACTTCGCTGGCGAAAGCACCGCGGCACCCACCGACAGTACCGCAAGAGATGCGCCACCGCTTCCTTGCGTCTCAAATGTGCGCTGTGCGTCAAAGTCGTCCGATGGACGTCGCGCCATATTGTGACGAACACCCCGCGACCCTGCAGCACCAACGCCCCGTTGCTGCTGCATTCGAGAGTGGTGGTGAAGCCGCTCGATGTCGTGCCGAAGTAACGCAACGTCCTGTGGTTGCGGCTGCCCCCCCACGACCAGGACGGAAGCGGATGATGACCAGCCATTCACAGCTGCATCGCTAGTGACCACTGGCGAATGGCCGCTCGGGCTGGCGAGACCGTAGCGCAGAGGTGGCTGCTGCGTTGAGGAAAGTGCCAATGGAAGGTGAACGACGGCGGCCTGCTTGACGCTGTCTGTCGGTCGCGGCGGTGGTAGCTTGGCGCTTCCGACGACGTAGTCACCAGAGGTAATGTCGATGGGAATCACGCCGCCAAATGGCCTTCGATGGAGGGTCGTGGTGGATGCAGGAAAGTGTCCGCCTCCACCGGACCCTTCGACGAAACTTGCCCCCACGTCGTCAATGCACTCCCCGGCCATCTGCCGTCCTCCGTGCGCGTCGTCGCCCAGTCGTCGGGTTGCGTGACGATGGCTGTCCATTGGGGAGAGGATCACGTCGGCAAGCGACCGACGACTTTTGGACCTCACTCCTCCTTCCTGGGCGAAGGAAGAGGCATCATCCATCATAGGTAAGGCGGAATCCCTCATGATCGGTGGCTGCAGCACCGCGATCAATCGAGATCGGAAGAGCCGGATGATCATGTCCTGCTCCTTCGCAATCCACGCGTCGCGTTTTTTCTGCCACTGCGACTTGAAGTATTCCCCGCGTTGCAACATCGTGTTCACGCGGGGGTCAAACGAGGTAGGGGAAAGGGCCCTCGCGGAGGCAAATTGCTGCGCCCAGTCGGCAAGAAGGCCAGGCGGCGCCAACTGATCATGCTCTTGATGTACAGACGACAACAGGGGCGGTGGGTCGAGCCGAAGCGATTCACCTTCCGACGACGCGAAGGTGGGAGGTGACGCCAAAGGGGTGGTCGGCATCAACCGTTGGTGACGGTCCGTCCAACGCTGTGATCCGCCGACCCGGGATGCGGCAGGCAATCGATCCGGGGGATATCCATCTGCGCTGTGGAAGTACAAGTGAGGATGGGCCGCCGCACGAACCATCGCATCGCTCTGAGCGTGACGCCGGCGGGCAGCGAGATCGTCGTTGTCGACTACGGATTCAGCGCCGGCCGCCGATTCCATCCCCTTCCGTTTCTCAGACGCGGCGCGCCCGTCGTCGCGGAGACGACGATCGGACACTGTCACTTCGATCTGATGGCCCCCCTCGGATCCGTGGCTGTGTCGCGGCTTCTCAGCCGATGCCGGGGCCGCCAACGGTCGCCCTTCCGACGCGGCGCTGTGAAGGCGTTCAGCCGCCGCCCCTGCGGCGATGGATAGTTCGACGACCGAGAGGAGTGCCCCGTTAGCCTCACCAAAGGGGGAGGAGCCGTTCGGCGCAGCCAACAACCCATCCAACCCTTTGTACCCGCACTTGGGACACTTCGCGGGCCGCGGGTGAGTGACATTGTCGACGGACGCCGCGCCACCACGTTTCGAGGCCCCGTGGGGCATGGGTTCGACGGAGGAGTAGTCCCTGCCCGCCGCAAACATCTCTCGCTGCTGACGAGCCAGGTCGTCGAACACGCCGGCAGCCGCGATATGCAGCATGGAAACGCTTGCGCTGGGCGCCAACTGGTCACCCGCCGCACCACGACTGGCGTCATCACTTTGCCTCGATGTCGGCCCGCTTGGTGGCCGATTCGTCAATTCCGGTAGTTGCCGAGACACCTCCGACGGAGGCGATGAAACAGAAGGCGCTTCTTGAAGTTCGCGGAGCAACGGACGATCAACCTCAACAGGAGGATTCATCATGTTCGATGCGAGCGACGAGCCGCTCACGGCCGTTCCAGAGGGCGTCGCCGCGCCCTTCACACCGCTGGAGGGTGACGCCACTGGCGTAGGCGTCCGCTGACTGGCCGCCTGCCGCTGCTCGACGAATGCCTTCTTCGTCGAGGAATTGGCCAACACAGGCGTGGCAGGTTTTTTTTCCAACACAGCCCCAGATTCATCATCTGTCTGTGACGCGGCATCGGCCGTTTGCAAATTCAGCGGCGATGCCCGTTCGGCGATTTGACGGAGCGACTTTCCCTTTCTGGACATGGACGATTTCAGTACCGAGGACTCCCGGGTGCTGGAATCCAGTAAATTGGGGGCCGATTTGCTGGTCGATCGATCCGGCAATTCGGACTCTGACTGGCCACCTTCGGCATTCACCTTGTCGGCCGCACTTGCAACGGTTCGTCTGCCTCGGACGGATGCCACAAGGCCCGCGACGGAGGCGCGATTCTTCGGCGACATCGCACTTGCATCGCCAGCGTTGATCGCCTCCAAGCGCTCCCCTAAGACGGTTGCCTGGTGGTTTGCCTCTTGCAGCTGTTCTTCGAGCCGTCGGCAAGCCTCCTCCGCCTCGGTGAGACGCGATGTGACGGCTTTGACGACCTTGGAATGGTCGCTCAGCCCCATCCACAGACGCGCGAGTTGAAAATCATCTGGAATGCCGGTTCTCAGGGTGTCGACGCATCTCAACACGCCAAGGCCGACGTCCTTGAGTTGACTCTTCGAGATGGACAGTTTGGAAAGCAGCTGGGCGGAAAAAGATGAGGATTGACCACCAGCGCCCGAAATCACGGGCTCCTCGGAGATGGTCACCACGGCGCCAGCCGTTACCGTTCCGAGTTTCGCCATCGCGGTTTGCGACTTCGGCTTCCTCAGCAAATCAATCGATAGAGCTGCATTCGCGTCGCTGTCACACAGTTCCAATCCGGACCCTTCGTGGGCCATGATCATCCGGTGGAGCATCGCGACGTGGCGCTTGGCGTGCTTCAGCGACTTCAGCCGGCGCTGCGCGATGGCGTTCAATGCATGGATGTTGCCGATCACGGCAGCGGCGGCATTTGGTTTTCCGCCGGTCGACCCACCGGTCCCACCCCCCTGGCCAAGTGGGCCACGATGAGCCGAGCGTGACTGACTGCCACTTTGACGGGTGGCATCGCGAGAGCCGTCCTCGGCGATGCCGCTGCCTGGCGGATATGGAGGAGCCCCGGTACCACCGGTGAATGCCGGCGGGTCCTGTGGCATCATGTGTCTAGGCCCCCCGGCGGTCGTATCGCCTGCTTCGTTGATGGACGACAGGTCGCCCCCTCCTCCATAGTCACCGACGGCACCACCGTTCTCGTTGTTGGCGAGAAAAATCGCATTGGCGGACGACTGAATATCCTGTTGCTCGGCCAGCTGCTGTTTGGCTTCGGCAAGTCGCGTGTTCACGTTGGCGAGTTTTTTGGTCAGGTCCATCACGGACGTCTTTGCCAGTGCCACGTCCCTGCGAAGCTGAACGCGTTCCTTGTCCAACAAGGGCTCGCAGACGGCCGTCACCAACGTGGTGACGCTTTGAATAAAATGGTGCACCACTCCTTCATCTTCTGCCGAAAGGGAGGACGACGCGTTTGTTTTCGGCTGGGCATCCGCGACCTCCGAGGCACCGTCACCATGCTTGCGTGCACCCATCACCGACTTTTCCACCGAGTTACAACTGGCATCGATGGCGTCCTCAATCGCCATTTGAATGTCATCGAAGGACCAGTCGCTCGTGTGGGCAGCGGAGAGAAATTTTTGAGCTAAAATGCGTAAAATGGGATTGAGGTTCGACTCCAATGTGAGGAGTTCGCTCCGGATCCGGCTATCGGGATGGTTGGCGGACAGTTGAGGGCCATCCGGGCCGGTTTCAAATAGGAGGCCCGTCCGCAACTTGGGGACGCCCGTCTCATCGACCATCACGTCGGTAGTGGCCGACATCAGTTAACTTTGCTTTCACCACTACAAGTATCACAAACACGCAATTGCGTGAAATTGGAACATAGGACCGGTCGTCCTTCCAAAAAATGTCTGACCCCCCAAAGCGAGGAATATTGTCAAATTTTCTGAACACTCCAAAAGAGGGGAACGGGTCGCCCGCAAAAAAGTGATTTTTTTTTCCACCCTAAAAAACGTGGATGCTTGCCAGGTGTCAGCGGTGACCGCAGCGGGTGAGGGCGACGATGCGAGACACGACGACGAACCGAGCCGATGATAATTTTTTTCACAGTTCCACGTCCGAAGGTCGACTTTTTCGGCGGTTTACATGTTTGCGACGGACCTCTTCCAGGGGGTTGACGGCTGCATTGGACTCGACACACCGCCCAGTAACGGAAACAAGCTCGAGGTCCGCCCCGATGATGGTGCGGGCGTCGGTGGCCGCTACGTCGTCTCCTTGCCCGCACGCCTCGTCATCGATCGCGAAGCCGCTAAGATCAAGGTTGCACGTTGGGTCTTCGTCGTCATCGTCGTCGAGCGCCGCGAAAAGCGCTCGCCTTGCGGCTTCGGCCTGCTCCGAAACGCCATCGCGAGGATTCTCGGCGTTGACTTCTTGCCGTGGTCCTTGGTTTTGGCTTCCTGGGGTGTTCGTTCGGTCGTCGCGAGGTTCGAACAACAGCGGATCGTTCGCGAGGAACGTTTGCCAGGTGCGTTTCGGCTGCGCCTGTGCGATCTCGCTTAGCCGTTGTCGGAGCGCCATGCGAACGGCGGGCAACCGTGAAATGACAAGCGCTGAGACAACTATGAAGATCCTCGCCCCCGCGCTGGCCAAGGATGCGCTGGCAACGGCCGCCGCATACGGCCTTGCGACGTCGACAAGCGACATACACCCGGCAACAACGGTCGTGACACCAACGAAAATCGCGTGACCAAGATCGGCCAGCGCGAGATGCGGACGCAGCACCAGGGTCAAAACGAGACTGAGCGCGGCCACGGCAAGCACTGTCGCCTGCACCGCAACGCAGACCGGTTTGCTGCCAGAGCGCACGTTGCCCACCGCCGACACCAGGAAGGACGTGGCCAAATCCATGGCTAGGAACCACTTGCGAGTTTCCACGTGGTCCTCGTAAAACGCCGCGGTGCGACGGTGGAACGGATGATTGACGCGGATTCCGCCGCTGTTCGCTTCTTCAACCGTTCTCGGAACCCACTCTTTCGTCCCCATGACGAACGAATAAACCTTCGGCGCGTGACGCGGCAGCACAGCATCGATGACATCCGCCGCGAAACAGTCGTCGTTGTCGGTGGCGGTCGTCACTCTGACGATCCACAGGACGGTCATGACCGAAAGTAACGACACCAACGATAGCACCGCGATCGCAAACACATCGACGCTCGCGGAGACAGCAGTCGCCGAGGACTCGAGCGCGCGCCCGAGAAACCACGCAGCAGGCAGCAACACACACGAAGGCACGCGGGCAACGAACAGGAACCCACGAGGCGATGCCATGCCACCGACGCTTTCGAGGTACAATCGGTCCAGCTCGCGATGTTCAGCCCAGCGACCGCCACGATGCTCAAAGGCAGCCAAAGAAAAACGTCGACGACGGCTGCGCTAGCGTAAAGGCTAGCGGCCTCCGTGCTTCCCGCGCGCAGGGACACCCCAATAGGGTGTTGCCAAGCGGAAGGTGGTTCAATTACGCCCTCTGGACACCGCAGCGCCGCGAGGACGCTGGCGGCACGCTGGGCCAAAGACACACCGCCCACGGAGACGAACGAGGCAACAAACGCCACTGTAATCGACACGTTCGCGGCTACGGAAACCGCGACGCCGTCGGGCAACTTGGCGGTGCCGTTCAACAGCAATGACATGGCTGTTGTCGTCGGGCTGGCCGTCGCAGTCGATGTCGACTGACTGGCCGTCGCAGTCGATGCCGACTGGCTGGCCGTCGGGGATGTGGTCGTCTGGCTGGCCGTTGAGGTCGTTGTCAGGTTGGTCGTCGCAGTCGTTGTCGTCTGGCAGGCCGTCGCAGTCGTTGTCGTCTGGCTGGCCGTCGAGGCCGTCGTCGTCTGACTGGCCGTGTCCATCTGGCTCGAGGATGTCGTTGCGGCGGTCTTCAGCCGCGCGCTGTCAATGAGCGAGGCGACATCGGCCGCGGCGCACACCTCTAAGGTGCGATTGCTGCAAAGCACCGACCTGTTCGAGTCGATCGACGCCGACCCGTTCGCCAGCACGACGTCGCGCCACGCGCCAGGGGCGCCTAGCGTGAAACCCACCGGTCCGACGCGTGCGAACACAATGCTTGCCTCGACGGCACCAACGAAGACGCCATCCCACGCGCCGCGGTCGGCGCTCGCCCCCAGCACCGCGGCGCGCTGACTTGCCCACACGCTGACGCGGGACGCAGCTGCCACGACGACGACCCGGCGCCAAGTGACACTGCCATTCGCGGTTGGGTTGAAGGTCATCGAGTCCCGCGTGACAATTGAAGCGCCGAGAACGCCCACGCCGTCGGATTGCCGGCAGGCGACCGTTGAGTCCGTGAGCACGACGGCGACGTCAGCCCATGTCGCGGCGGCCGTCTCATCGACCGCGACGTCGACGTAACTCCCGGCGCCGAGGATTCCAACGCCGAACCTCGCGGTCGACGTGACATTGGCGAGCGCGGCGGAGACGGTCACGTTCGTCCAGTTCACATCGCGGTTGTAATTCCCTGTGCCGATAACGCCCACAAAACTGGTCGCGGTGGACATGACGGTGGCTAGCGCGGCGGAAACGGTCACATTCATCCAGCTCGCGGACCCGCTGTAGCTCCCGGCGTTGCTGCTCGCCGCGCCGAGGACTCCCACGTAGCTGTCAGCCGTCGACGTGACGTTGGCGAGCGTGGCGCAGACGGTCACATTTGTCCAGTCCACGGTGCAGTTGTAGGTCCCGGCACCGAGGAGCCCGACATAGCTGCCCGCCGTCGACGTGACGTTGGCGACCGTGGCGGAAATGGCCACGTTCGTCCAGTTCACGACGACAGTGCTCCCGGCGCCGAGAACCCCCACGAAGAAGCCCGCCGTCGACTTGACGTTGACGAGCGCAGCGGAGACGGTCACGTAGGTCCATTTCACGGCGCCGCTCCCGGCACCCAGGACCCCCACACGGTCGTCCGCCGTCGACGTGACGTTGACGCCTGCGGCGGAGACGGTCACGTTCGTCCAGTTCACGGTGCCATCGTAGATCCCACCGGTGCCGAGGACCCACGCACCGTTGCCCGCCGTCGAGGTGATCGATGACGCGGTGACGTTGATGACGGCGTTGAATACGTTGGCAGCGGCAAGCGCGACGATGCCGACGTTGTCCCCGCCGGTGAGCGCGAGGCGGGAATCGGCCACCATGACGACGACGTCGCGAATTGTGTCGCCGACGACGCTGGCGGCGTAGCGCGTGGCGTTGAGCGTCGAGTTGGAGATTTTGATAGAGACGCCAATTGCTCCGGAGAGCACGGACGCGATGACGGAGCCGGTCAGCGTTGAGTCGATGACAATGATAGTAGCGTTTCGCGTGCTGGCGAGTGACACCACGTCGGCGCCGGTGACTCTCGAGCGGCGAACGTCGGCGGACGCATTCGACCCGCTAAGCGTGAGGTTGCCTGCGACATTGCTATCGAGCAAGCGCAGCGTGGTGCCAGAAACGTTCGACGTCACGCTGAGGGAGCCGGTCGCACCTTCGATGACGAGCGTGACGTCGTCGGCGTCGACGGTGAGCTGCAAGCCGGCACAGCCAACGGCGTAGGTGTCCGTGGTAACCGAGCTGCCGGTCGGCGGGCACAATGCGGCGGTGGCGACGGCCGCAACCGCGAGCGCGACAAGCGAAAACGGGCGCATTGCGAGCGAAGCCATTGTGCTTTGAGCCCCGAAATGCAAAACTATTTAGGAATGTTGACCGCGAGAAGTCAAAATTCATTCGCGATGTAATACAGCTGTCCAGGGTTCGTAGCCCCGAGTGTCTCAGCGTGGTGGTGATTTGGCTACACCTGTTGCCAACCGCACTCGGTTGCCAACCCCGCGGCCAACATCGGTAATACCCGACGACACCAAGTTGGGAAGCCACGCGCAATTCAGCGCCATCAGGCTAAGCAAAATGTTTCCGGCTGAGGCTAAGCCGGCCGCCGCCAACCGTTGCGCGCAACAGCTGGGTGTAAATCACGACACCTATTTCGCGCCGTAAATTTTGGGTGCCATCAGCCTCCTGGTTACGCAGCCGTCCTCGTCATCGTCGACAGTGATGGACACGTATTTGAACGGCTTTGCGATCGTGTTGATTGTGCTCTTCTATGGTCAAGCCGCCGTCGAGCTGGCGATGGCCATCCGAAAAGTGTGGCTCAATCGCATCGGTACGCTTCAGGGGTTTATCGAACAACCAAATGTTCCCGCGGACCGCAAGCAGCGCCGTCAAAGCAAACTGAAAATACGGTGACCAAGGCAATCCAACGTGAGCAATTGAATTTCGACGCTCGCTGCAGCAGTGCGGTCGACCATTGTCGAGGGGCGATGCTGCACCACGTCACAAGGCCGGAGGAGGAGGGGGGTTGCGCGATCTGACAGGTGGGGCGCAGTAATCGAAATGAGAATGGATACGAGAGAGGCAGCGGCAGGCCGCAGTTGCTGTGGACCGATAGGGCTGCTTCTCAGGTCGAGAGGCAGCAGCAGCCGGCAGTTGCTGTGGACCATAGGGCTGCTTCTCAGGTCCATTAGCAACGACGATCCGCCATGAGTTGACGCCGGCGACGTCAGTGAAGAGAGGGGGCGTACTGTTGTGTTCAAAACAAGGAGACAATGAGAGGATGTTAAGGGGATGTTTTCATACGCGCTAGCCTCGTGGGTGCCCCCCTCTCTCTCCTGCGCTAACCTCGTCGGTGCCCCCCTCTCTCTCCTGCGCTAACCAAGAAGGATGGGGGGCCTCGCGGCTGTGTAAGGAGACGATTATCTTTGCACTGCGAGCAGTGGTTAGCGGTTGACGGTTCTTGCGCTGCCATCACAGCGCAGCAGCTCATTAAGTACTGCCGCCTGCTGCGCTGTGCACCGTCCGTTCGGCGTTGTTATCACTGGAAGAACGTGTGGAGCAAGTCGTCCACCCCAGTCGCCGAGGTCGAGGCCCCCTTCGTCACCGTGGATGGTTTGCCCGCGGCGTCCTTGGCACTTTGCGTGGCGGTCGCCCGCTGCTCCGTTTGCATCAACGCTAACCAGCGCGATGTGACCGCATCCGAGAACACGAGGAGGGGATGAGGAGCGACAGGGGTACCTCCTGTGCTCGTCGTCGACACGGCCGGCGACGTACTGGCCGTGATAGACGACAGCGCGGAGTTGGCGTTGATTCGAGTGAGGATCTCAGCAAGGCCCACTTGCCCGAAGCGCCACTCATCCTGTTGCAACACGGAGGCGAAACAGCGGCAGAAGTGGTCGAAGACCGCCTGACGCTTCGACAGGGTGGATAGCGAGGAGGATTCGTCCTGGGAGGGGGCAAAGCGCGGGATCAAGTCTGTTTGAATGAGGGATGTGAACGCCTCGCGTCGCCGCGTGAGCAAGCATAGCACGGCCACGTAGGCGGCGATCTCGGCTTCGTGCAGCAGCTGGACGTGGGCGGAGTCCGGGGACAAGACGCTTGTCGGCGATGCCGCCAGCCGACGCGACGTCTGGCGAGCGAGGAGCCGTCGGCCAGCCTCGGTCAAAGTTGACATGACGACGTCACTTTGCACCGACGCCGTCGCGGAAGGAATCGCGCATCGCAGCATAGTGGCTGCTGGAAGCATGGGAAGCCCACGCGACGTCGCGGATGAAGTAGGCGGGGCGACGACCAGGAGGAATTCGACGAGCTTTTCCGCTGCCGTTGCCACTCTTTCTTCAGGGACTTCCGCGGCCGTTGCCGTTGCTCCGCCGGATATCGCGTCCGGCTTAGGGTCAGCCGTGACCGCTGCCGCCGGAACGTCGGCGTAAACACCGACGAGAAGCCGCAGCACCCCCACCGCCTCACGGTATCGAGCGGCCTCGTGCAACACAAGGAGCAATTCGAGATAGAGAGGGACGCGTGCGGAATCGAACGCCGCCGCCGTGCCGCTCTGACCTTCGGCCGCCGATGCCGCTGCCGATGATGGGTCGGAGGGTCGTCGTGTCGACGCGGCGCCCGTCGTCATGAACCCATTGCCTTCCCATTTGGCGACGAGCTGTAGCGCCCCTGCCCAGTCCGGACGTAGTGACGCCAAACGGGCACGGTCTGCTGGGCTGAACAGTGACCGCGACCCCGTCGCCTGGTCCGATAACAACCCGGACACGCGGTGAAGCCGAACGATTGCTACTTTGGCGTCATTCGTCAGCGCGACCATTTCGGTTGCCATGTTGTCCACGAAGGCTCTGACGGCGTGTAATCCCGATGGGTACCCTTGAGTGAGCAACTCAAAATCCGCATGGTGCTGGAACGCACCTGCGCCGGCGGCCAGATTACTCCCACCTGTGGTACTGCCTTCTTCGCCAGAAACGGACGCCGATGTCGCCGCCGCCATTGCAGTTGTCGCCTGCGCATCACTAAAAGGGCTGCTGCGGTAGCATTGATTTTGTAAACGGCAGAGCGCGATAACGACCGCGGACCGCGCGTGCGATTCATAGTAGCCGCGAGTGTGCCGAACGAGGTGGTTCCACCAGGCCAAGGTGACGAGGTACAATTCGGCACGATTAAAGTAGTCGAGCAGAGGGCCGAAACAGTCCGCGTCGACGTAGTCGCTCGCTGTCGGACGCGTAAGGGCAACGCTGGGTAACGTGTTTTCCGTAGCGTCTGATGTTTGTGTGATGGGGGTCGCTTCTCCCCTCACCTTGTTGCCCACGCCCGTAGTGGTGCCCGGACGCAGTGCCCTTGAAAACACTGACACGGCTGTGAGCCAAGATGCGGCTGGCAGTTCGACTGTGAAGGTGCGGACAGCGGGTGCGAGAAAGGCGATGCCCGTGCCCAGGCGTTGCTCGTAAGCAGAAAGGGTCTGTTGCGCAATGGACGCAGGCTGCCAAGGGTGATCATCTCGACCTTGGGCTCTTCGGCTTTGATTCGGCAGATCGGCGGTTTCAGCTTGATGTCTGGCGAACGCACGAGCCACAGCCATCGCCGCGACGAACGTGGCGGGATGCCCATTGGACCCCGTAATCGCTGCCGAGGCAAAAGCCGCTGCGACCTCCCACACGGCACACGGGCCACCCGCCTGAACCACCGACGAGGCTGCGGCGCCATCATGACTTTTCTTCGCGGCGGCCTTTTCCACATCGTCGTTGGCCAGCATGACTGCCGCTTCCGTCCATGCCAGCATGCACGCGGTCGCCGTGGTGGTCGTCGTGGCCGCTGATGATGCGGCTGCTTCGCCCCCTAGCCCCGCCATGGAAGCCGACGACGATGTCGTCGATAGGTCGGATGTCTGCGGTGTGGCGTTGTTGGGGCGCAACTTATTGATGAGCGACTTGCGGAACTGGGTACCGCCCGTCCACGCGAGACAGAAGAGGATGGCGAGGTCGACGGCTTCCTTCTGTTGTGCCACCGACATGTGTCCGGGATTGGGGACCGTGGCGGCTGCCGCGATTCGAGCCGCGTGCACGCCGACCACGTTCGCAGCGGCCGCCGAAATCGAGGACGAGGAAGGGAGAGCGGCGAGGGCTTCCCTGGCGGAAGCCAATGCCGCATCTACCGACAACGGCGCGAGAAGATTGACACCACCGGAGCGGCCGAAAGGAGGAGGAACCATGCGGCTCGATGACGCCCTCAGTAACGAACGATGCCGACGCCACATCGCGCACCACGTCAACGAAGGGAGAAGAAGGGGAAAGTTTGCTTTTTCACCGGGGGGGGGGGGGGGGCCCC
>ERZ1292633.1597-Hain-H41-02um-R1-1597-length-24278-cov-6_pt1 | contig 22548 bp, 10 predicted proteins | sample MGYA00564406_ERZ1292633 | MGnify/ENA primary metagenome ERZ1292633 (study PRJEB36523, sample SAMEA6512639) | groundwater metagenome | collected 2019-01-08 | study: AquaDiva: Metagenomics assemblies of 32 groundwater samples
TGCAGATGTTGGGCGGAAACCACGACGGGGAGGCCGCTGACGCCAAGGGCACCGTTCTGGGGCGAATCCGTGCCGAATGAAGTCGCTGCCTCGAGTGGTCCGGAAGAAGAGCCATTCATGACGCCCCGCATCGTGTGGGTGCACGTCTTCAGGGCGGTCATGGCGTCGCCAATGCCCGGGATCCTTCCGGCAGCGGCGGCGGCCGGGGACGTCACCGTCAATGCCGAAGGCGACGATGCGGCAGGTTTCTGCGGTGTGAAGCCGCCGGACACAGAGGGACGAACAGGAGGAGGAGGAGGTCCCGATATTGGGATGTGTGACGACGAGGTGGTGCTGTTCGGCGGTTCGATGGCTATCGCCGACGTCATTGGGCCGAGATGTAGACCGACAATCGCTGCGGCGGGATCGTTGGCCGCCTCTGAAGGATGGCCGGCCGCAGTGCCGTCACCAGTGCGACCGAGCGGCGGGCCGTACCCCGCTGGGAGTCGAGGACTGGGTGGCGCCATCGCGGAGGAGGCAATCGCCCGAGGAACCGTAGGCACGTGCGGCGACGAGAAGTCAACCGGGAGCGAGGAGGCGGACGGCGAGGCGCCTGGGAGGTCGGCCGCCACCAGTCGACTAGAGGAGTGACAAGGAGTGATCGCGCAAGAGGGAGTCGCGGCCTGTCGTAGGAACGAGGCGGGGGGCGTCGTCTGCGCGTGAGAAACGGTGGCCCCTTCGCCGATCGATGCGCGTCGTGCGACGGGCGTCAAGATGAAGGGTGGAGCCCCTTCGTCGGCACGGTCAGCGGTGAAATACCGACCACCGGCCGCGGCGGAGCGGAGGGTGTGCTCCCCCTCCTCCTCGTGCGATGTACTACAGGTCGTACTCGAACCTGCCACCGGTGCCTTTTGCGGTTGAGATGGTGTGGTGGTGAGAACGGCGGGGGCCGCAGCCGGAGGAGGGGCCGTTGTGTGAGAAAGAAGGGCTCCCGTAGTAGCGGCTCCGTCGTCGATGGGCGGAAGGGTCATCATGCACATCGGGAGATCGTCCACCCCCCTGACGCCCCCTCCAAAGAAGTCGAACGCCGCAACCACCGTACCCATCGAGGGATCGTTGTCGCTTCCCGTGGTCGTGAAGAAGTCAGCCGCGGCAGCGTGGTGGTGGGCGGGTCCGCCAGGCTCTCCTAGCTGGCCCGACAAGCGGAGCTCATCGGCGTGCCCTCCGTTGAGAAAATCGGCAAATCCGGCAAACGGATCGTCACCAATGGCATCGCTGCCGTTCGTGGTCCAAGCATCAAGATTGGGCTCGCCGGAGGACGCAGTCTCGGCGGCGGAGATGAAATCAAAATCACCGAGCGCCAGGCGGGTTTCCGCCAGTTCGTTCGATTGGATGCCAAGCGGTGGAAGGCTCATCGGTGCGAGCGACAGACAAGTGAAAAACAGCAACAACGAGATGAATAAAATGGGCGATGTGAGAGAAATCTGTATGCGGTCAACCAGACACGATGCCAAATTTTCCCCCCCCTCCCCCCTTCTCGAGGCTCAAACCGCAGATTCACTTTGAACGAATGATTCGACGGAGCGACGCGGCCGCACCCACACGCATGAAACATGGTGTGGGGTGTGTGTCCCACGTCGCCTTGTATGGACGACACGGAAACTACGTGACTGTGTATGTTGCTCGGCCAACCGCGAGCCAAAGAGAAGAGAAGAGGTGCAGCCAGCGTTTCCGCGTGGCGGCTTGGACAGTGACGTGGAGAAGGGACGAGCAGAACAGAGCAGCTTTCTTGCCTCCTTGCAATCCGCAGCTCTGTCAGTAATATTGTAATTTGATACCCTTCCACTTCACCTGCAGGCACCACTCTCTCTGTAAGCCTTTTCCATGTTGCTGCTGTGTTCACCCAAACTCTCTCTATCGTCGTCGCCGATCATGTTACGATGCGACCGGCCCCATTTCTTCATCCACGTCGACGTCGCCCTCGTCGTCCATGTCGAGGTCGTCGTCGTCGTCGTACTCGTCGTCCCCAGCGCCGTCCTCATCCTCGAGCGCGGCCAGCTCCTCCTCCTCAAGTAGGTCGTCCATGTCGTCGAGCAAGTCTTCGTCGCCGACGCCACAAAGAGCGCCGTCCTCGTCGTCCTCCAGGTCGTCGTCGGCCGCATGGGCGGCTCCGCCCCCGGTGCCCTTCGACCCTTTGCGGCGGATGGAACCGACGCGTCGTGAGCCTCCTCCTCGTCCCCCGCCTTTCGCATTCCGGGCAGACGCTCCCACACTGGAGGCCACCAGCATCGAGCTAGGCCCCCCGCCTCGGCGGCTCGATGCGCCGCTTCCGCTGTGGCGCTGATTGCGCGGCAGCTGCCTTCCGGAGAGATTGCCCCCCGCTGCGGACCGCGAGGCGGGCTTCGATGCCGCTCGACTCACCGACGACGACGATGACGCGCCGCCGCTGCTGGCCACTGTGGATGCGACGGAGATTGGCGCGGGTGGCGGCGCCCCTTGAGACGGATGGAACAACACGCGCATAACCGCGGCGACGTCGGCGGCGGTCGCTGCCGGAAGGGGCAGTTTTGGTGTCGGGACGGTGGAGGCCGCACCGATGGTGCCTTTCTTCCCCGCGCTGCTGCTCGCCGCCCCGCCAGGAGTCGACGGAAAACTCTGCGCCGCAGGTGTACTCGCAACAGGAGTGGCCGAGTTTGCAACATTCAACACGTCAACTTGGCTCCCTCCGCGACCTCGTAAGCTGCCTCGACGGCAGGAGACGTACGACCCCGACATCGTCGAGGTCGATGACTCAACATCCACCGCGGGGTCGAACGGCGGCGTCACGACGGGCGGTAGCTGAGTGAACCCTTGTTGCGGCGGCGGCTGGGTGGCTTGTACCCGCGTGGTGGACTTGGCGTTGACCGCGATCGCTTCCGAAATCATCTCCGAGATAATGTCATGTGCCTTGCCGGACTGCAGCTTCTCAGACTGATGGAGCAACGCCACCGCCTTCGCGAACATCGCGCCCATGGCCATGTAGTGCTCGGGGTTGAAGTGACCCACGGAGTTGCGGACGACGGCCGCTCGCCGCGCCACGTCCTCTTCCATCGCGCTCCATCCCAAAGGGAGGAAGTCGCAGCCGTCGCCGCCCATCATGCTGCCCTCCAGCGTGAAGGACATGCGTATGCCTAGTTCGCGATACAGCACGACCCGCCCGGTGGTCCGCTTCGACCGTTGCACATTGTAGAGCGACGTGTCGGCGCTGAAGTAGGGGACCAAGTCGGACAGCAGTTTGGGAAACACTTTCTCGGCGGTGATGTGGCTTACGAGGCGGCGTCCTGCCCCGCATGCGTAGGCAAAGAAATTACGGCGCCGCGAGTGACCGTGAAAGTCGCCGTAGAGCACGACGGTGCGGCCTTCCGTGATTTGCATGTGCCTGACGAGCTCCTTCAGGTAGTACACCGTCGGCGTGCGAACCTTGTCAGGGTTCAGGAACTCCCGATTCAGGTCACGGGCCATGAGCGAACATCGATGGTTTCCGTTGATGACCCCATCCGGATTGAGCATCGGGATGATCTTCCACACAAAGTTTTCGCGCAGCGTTTGTGCGGTTTCATGGGGATCGAGTAGCAAGTAGTCAATCACCCCTTTGACCATGAAAGATGAAACCGTTTCCCCGGGATGCACGCGAGAACTGACTAGGCAAATGGGTCGCTGCTGGATTTCCTGCCGGGAGTACGGCGTGCCATCCCGTCGGAGCATCGCCGTGATCGTCACCATCGGCGTCGCATTGCCAGACTCGCTTTGACACAATGTCTGAGGAATGAAGCAAAAGTCTTTTGCGCCGGAGCTGTACAAGCTCGACGTTCGCTTCAGATAGGTGACGAGGTCGCCGTAGCTGTAAGGGTAGGCGGGGGCGACGAACACGCGGTCGCCGTCGAACGGGAACCGGAGGGAGAACGTGAGGGTGAAGTAGGTGGCCGTCGTCGTCGTCGCGTGACCTTTCCCGGCACCGGCACCGCCGCCGGCGCCAGTCGCAGTGACGGCCACATCTTTGACCCCTCCCGGCTGCGAAGAGCCGTCCGTCGGTCCCGAGGAGGAAGGCCCAGCAGCCGCACTCGACGCGGTCATCATCGCGTCATTTGCGGTGCCCGCGGTGGCCACGGCGCTCTTCCTCCGCACCGGGCGGCGGTAGCTATTGCGGTGGTAGTGAATCGCATGGCCGCTCCGCATCCACCCACAGCCGCACCAAGCGTGCCGCCGCTCCGAGAACGTGAGCACGCGCTGACCCATAGTGAAGCTCGAGCCGGGCTTTTCCATGTTGATAATGTTGAACTTGTACGTCACGTCGGCGCGCGCGTTTTCCACGGAGAAGAAAAACCACTGGCTGTGGTGGTTGGTGTTGATGTCCGGGTGAAGGATCAAGTCGTACTCGTTGTCGAACACTTGGATCGCACGTTTGAGATTGCCACATTCGAAATTGGATGCGAATTTAAGCGTCGGCGGCGGCGGCGACACCGCACCCACGAGCTGTGGAGGTGATGAAGTGACGGGGGCAGGAGCAGCCCCGACGTTAGATCGACTGGCGCGTGGAGGTGCCTGGAGGACCACAGGAGCGGCGGGAGGAGGGCCACCAAACGTGAGAAGCGTTTTCGGGAGGACCCCAGTGCGAGGTAGATCGTCGTACACGACCGTGTTGTGCACCAGGTGCGGCCGCACGAGCCGTTTAAATTCGTGCCGCAGGATGTCGGTGATCTGTGCGGGCGTCTGAACGAGCAAATCTTCCACGGGTCCACCCGAACAACCAATTACGCTCGTGTCGCTCGGACCAACACCAGCCGCGGCGGACGCTGCCGTCGTAGGACTGTGCCCCGACGCGTTGATGTTTTCGAGCAGCTGCGCCGCGAAGCTGCTCACCGAGGACTTCAGCGTGGGCAGTCTCGCGTCCGTGAACGGTTTGACATGATGCACGACGATGGCGTCTGGCAGCAACGTTTCTGCGGGGGCCCTGCCCTCAAACAGCTCTGGGCAGTAGGAGCTCATGTCAACGGGAGGGAGGTCCACGACGGCGGCTTCCACGCCCCCTCCATCGCCATCACTATCGTCGTCGGACGAGCCACTGCACGCCCCGAGTAACACGTCCGTAGCATCAGACGCCGACGGCGCCCATACAAGGTCATTGTCGCCATCAATCGGCAAGGTCGTGATGCCGAAGAAGCGGTACAAGTGACACACGAGGTGCAACAGGGCATCCCCTTCCTTGTCCGCGTTGTTGTCCACGACGACCGCGGCGACGTACGCGTGACCGCCGCAGACCTGGTATTGGGCCATGGCCTCCGAGGAGCGGTGGATCACGGCCTTCAGGAGGTCCAAGGCCACGACTTGCGCATCGGGGGAACCCGCGAGTTCGTACAAAACGTTCAACGCCAACGTCAGCCCCCCTTCGCTCACGAGTTCCTTGACCCCTTCGTCGGTGGCGCACAGTTTCAGCAGCAACCGGCAGGACCAAATGCTAACGGTGGCGGTTTTCGACTGCACGCTTCGAATGCAGACGTCAACCACCAGGGGGATCACGCCCCGCTTGATGAGGTACGCGTAACTGAGCTTGCCCCTCGCCAAGGACGCGACGCACGACAGCACGCAAGCCAAAGCCTCGCGCGGCCATTGTTTGTGACTTCTGAGGAAGGTCGTGAGAGCCGCCAGTCCACCCGACGATCGTGCAGCGATGTGAAGCTTGGAATCCAAGCTCGTCAAGGCGTTCAACGCAACGGCGGCAGGATGCACGATTCGAAGGTTCTGCGCGTGCTTATTCAACAACGCGAGACACAACCTCGACCCGCCCTTCTTGACCACTTTAGCCACGACGCGTAAATTGCGCCGTCCACCAAAATGCAACAAGTTGCACAGGAACACCAAGGACACTTCGACGTAGGCGGCGTCACCGGCGTGCACATCCATAGTCATCAGCATCGTGGCAATGCCGCCAACCGCGTTAGAGACAAATTTGGCGAACGCTTCGCGACACTGGGGAGGGAGCGTCTGCCCGCCCCGTCCGGCGGTCGCTGCAGGCTGCAGTGTCGGAGCGCTACCCGCGGCGCCGACCAGTAACATGCCTTGCGGACAAGCCGACGCGGGGCTCGTGACGGTCGGAGACTGACCGATAACATTCGCGGCGGGAGACGACGACGCGCCGCCAAAAATTCGCGAGTTGATCAGCAGAACGCAGTCGCGGCACATGATCGCGTTCCGAGCGTTTTGACGCATCGCAGCGACGAGATGATTGACATCTTTCTTCGCGGGTAGCGAAGGGAGTTGCGGTGCGGTGGAGGCAGCGGCGATGCCAAGGCCGGCGCCACCCGCCGGGTTGGCGCTCTGCTGCACGGCAGACGAACCAGCCAAGAGCGCAGACGGTGGCGGAGCGACGAGAATCGCAGACGGGACCGCTGCCATCGAAAGCGAGGGGGAAAGGGGGGAGAACTTCAATTTACTAAAAAAACCACCCCCAACTACAAAAATCAGTGAACGTACGTTGGATGATAAACACACATTCAGAAAGTGCCGCTATTCTTGAGGGCCGAGAGAGCATTCGGTTGCGCCCACAGGAAACACCAGGTGTTGATAAGGGAAGGTGGACAATCTGTGTGAAGCGCGCGGTAACACACAACAAGAGTGGTGAACAGAGACGCAGCGGGAGAGAAAACGAGAAAGAGAGGCGGAATAAATAAAAATAGACCTTAAAAATCGAACGACGCGATTGGTTCTCTCGAGTTCCACTCAGATAGGGCTTTCTCTCTCTCCCCCACCCCCACCCTATTTCGTTTTTTTTCCCCCCGCTAACACACTGTCCCTGCAGTGACTTCTCGAGCAAAGGACGGACACGAACTTCGAGTACATATGTATGAACCATGCGAGTCGGCGAAAAGTACGTTCTTGCCTTCTTGACAACTCTTTCTAGAAATGGTCCGCCCGGCGGGACCGCGTGGGAGCGCGAAAGAGGAGGGCGCGCGAGCGAAAAGGAATGAGATGAAGATCATGCATGGGGGCCCCACCGACAAAAAAAGAGCAGGAGGAGACGGCACCCGAAAATGGTGGTGCCGCTTGACTAAATGGTTGCAGGGCGGGCAACGACATGCGACGCCCTTGCGCCGGCCACGTCGCTCGACGTGTGCGACTTGGACGACACCGTCGACGATGAGGTGAGTGCCGCTGCGGGGGTCGCGGTTGTGGCGGTGAAAGAACCGTTGACGGAGTGGAGAAGGACCGGCATGACGATGGACGCCGCGGGAACCGAGGACGCGACCGAAACAGGCGTCGAGTCGCGGCGCGATGGCGTGTGGGCGGCACTCGGCAAATGCGACGTGGGGGCGACGACGCTCGTGGACGGCGCCATGACGGTCGCAGTGGAAACGACGTTCAGTAGAATGCCGTCGCAGCGCGCTTGCAGTCGGAGGGAATGCGCGCTCTCCGGAGAGTTCGGGTGATCCCGCGCGATCGCTGCGAAGAGGTCCCTGGCCGTTTTGACGTCCCCTTTCGCGAAGAATTCGAACGCCACGCTGTACTTTTGCAACGATTCTGACTTTCTGGCATCGTTTTCCTGCATCACATACATCCACTCTTCCACGTCCACTTGGGGCAAAGCGTTGACGATTTCCGACACGACCCAGCAGCCGCCAACAGGAAACGAGAGTGAGGCGGCAGTAGAGGTCGACGGCTGCACATTGTTGTTCACTGATGCGTTGGGTGCGGCATATTGTCCCGCCTGCTTCTGCCACGCGGCACGAAGGACGTCGACAGGACGCAGAATGTGAGAGTTGGCCACGCGATCCGCGCAGTTGTGATCCACCAAGGTCGCTAACCCGAGCGATTTTGCTTGACGCGCGAGTTCCACGCTTCGCCACATGGTGGGCCCCAGCACGCGAACGTAGCGACCCGCCACCGACCGGTCACTATTCTGCAGGCAACACGTGGGCCCGACCGCAACGCCCATTCGAAAATTTAACCGATGGGGGTGAAACCGCGCCACCTTTGTGCTCAAGGCCAGCGCCACTTGGCACGCACAGCTCGCCGCGTCCGCCCACCCGCTCGTGACGCCCCAGGCAATGAGAATGATGTTGCCGGCGGCGGGGAGGAACAGCTCCCCGGAAGCGGACGCCGTGTTGACGCACAGCTTCAGAATAATGTCAAAGAGCTGCTGAACGTGCTGAATCGAATTCGATCCGCTGCCGCCATGCTGTGCAGGCGGGGGGTTCGGGACGGCGACAGCAACATGCTTGGTCGACGGCGACATCGGTGTGAAGGGTGCGATGACGGACGCGGTGCTCGTGCCGCAGGACGACAGCACGTCGCCAAGTGACGGGTGATGCGCTGCGTTGCTTGGAGGCGGCGCTGGTGGATGTGGCAGAGATAACGGCGCTGGTGGAACGTTGACAGGCGATGTGACGCCCGACGATGTCATTGATGTGATGGTTTGTATTTGGGCGGTCGACAGCGCAGATTGGAGGGCGATTTCCAGCTCGTCGCACGTGATCGCGAGAATCGCTGTGTTGCGGACGTTGCAGTGTCCCGCGCCAGCCGAATTCGGAGCGTTTGGAGAAAAAAGACCACCTTGTGGATGGTGGTGGTGCCCAACCGTGCTCCCCGATGTCGCGGCGGCGGCAGACGGCACGGCGGGAATCGCTCCTCCGGGTTGACTCGACCGGACGACGCTTTCCGACAGCTTGCGGTTCACCGGCGTGTTGGAACCGCTCTCAAAAAGATCCGTTTCAAACACTTCGATCACGGAGAGCGGATCGATGTCCGCGTTGTTGGTATGCGTCGCGATGCGGCTGCCACGAGCGCTCTGGGAGAAGCCCGCCGCGATGCGGCTGGACATGATGGACGGCGCCGTGGGCACATCGGACACAAAGGCGTTTCCGAGCATGAGCGACAGTTCGTGATACATGCGGGGCGGCAGCACCGTTTTCGCGTCGTCCAGGGCCTGCATCGCCGCCTCCGCGCCTCCGGCAGGCTCCGCGGCCGCCGACGGCGGGAACGCACCACCATCCGCGCTTTGGGATTGCGCGGGTAGTGGCAGGTTGAAGACATGCAAGACGTGTGCCGCCGCGATCCAGGCGGCGTCGCCCGCGGACGGCACCCAGCCGGTCAGTGGATTGTGCGAGCAGGATCCGGTGCCGTGATGCTGTTCGGCCGTGGTCGATTCGACCTGAGACTCTGCCACGCCTCGGCCTGCTGTGCCTAGCTTCCGGCTGTCAAATTGCAGGTCGTCCCGGCCTGGATTGATGGCCGACGCCACCGAAGGCGCACGAAAGTCGATCGGGCCCGCCGCTCGTCGTTTGCGCGCGTCGTGGGCATCGTTGTGGTTACCTGAGTACGGTGCTTGCCCGAATTCGTCATCGTCGTCTTGCGCCTCGACGAATTCGGGCATACCGTCAGGATCGGTGAAGAGCAAGGCCATCATGGCGCGTTCTCGCAAGGCGGGTAGCGACGAGGGCAAGCGATTGACGGAGGAGACGGCTAAGCCGCGACCATCCGTGGATGCAAAGAGAAGGAACGGAGCGAGTCGAATGGACATGGCCACAAGCGGCCCGAGAACACAAAACGCAACGAAGGCGATTTCGGCCGCGTGGTTGCCACCAAAGTAGCTTCTTTTGGCAGCGACTGCCGCTGCCAAGTCGACAGCCTCCGCGATGTTGAATATCGCGATCGAGGCGTTGGCGGTCATGGCGAGACAACGAGCCGCACTCCAACCCTGAGACGCACCGCTGCGGAACACGCCGTCCGTCAGGCGTTCATTCTGCGTGGCGCTGAGCGCGACGAGCACGATGACCAAGGACACCGAGAGGGTCAGCTGCGTCATCAACCACCTGACGCCAGTGCGCAAGTCGAGCACATGGAGCCGCTGATACCGCATCCAATAGCGGACCCATAGCGCCATGGGCGTCGGCGTAACGTCCGAGGTTAGAGGTGCCGGCGAAGGGAAGGAGGAGGTCCCCGTATGAGAAGCACTGCCGTCGGGCCGGGAAGCCGGCGGTTGCCCGGACACGAGGGTTGGCGTGTGCAGTGTCGTGAACAACGCGATCGCGGCGCTCAACGGCGCTCGCGCGATCAACGCGCCAACGCACGCTGCCAGGATGATGAAAAGCGGCGCGACCACTCGGTGACCGACCAGGGCAATGGTCGACCAGTTGGTTCGGCGCACGTAGCACTGAGTGAAGTGCGTGATCGCATCTTGTCGCCGGCGCAATGCGGCGATGATGATGGTCGAGACGGGCACCGCAGCATAGGGCGGGGGCGCCGGCACCAGCGCCACTCCATCGAATCGCTGCGCCACGACGATCGGTTGCGTTCTGTGTCGCGACGAGGGAGGCATGTGGAACATTGGCAAGGACGCCCCAGTCGTGGCTACTTGCGGCGATGGCGCGTCCGTGGCCCTCTGGGTGATGACTGAAATCAACTCGCCGTTGATCGTCGTCATGCTCGTCGAGCGATGGATGTCCGGCGATGCCGCGATGTCCCCGCCGCTCGAGGAGTTCGTCGTGTTGGTGGCACCAATGGGCGTGCTGCCCAGCGGCGTGTTTCCCACCGAGCGGACGCTCAGTGGCGTGGGATGGGAACTACCTGCCGTGGCCGACGGCAACGTGGAGAGCTCGGAGTTGGCGTCGATCAAGGTGTCCACAGGGGGCGGTCCAAACGGGTTCGACAGCGGTGCCACGTTTGCTTGGGAGGCGGCGGGCTGCAGGGACGATGAGGGCGACGGGTGGACGACCGCCGCGCCGAAGGATGCAGGGTCCTCGACACTCACTGGGCCCTCGATATTCGACTTTGACAAACCGCTTTCTGTACGATTTGCCCCGATGCTCCACGAGAAGTGCCTTTTCGAAGTGTACAAGACACCCTGAAAGAGGGCCACGGTGGCGGCAGCCGCCACAAAAAATGCGGGAACGAGCTGACACGCGGCGCAATAGCAGCCCTCTGTGTCTGCGGCGGCAGGGTTTAAACGCGCCTGGTCCGCGTCGCTGACAATGCCATTGACGTAGCCAGGCACAACGCTGCGCACGGCAGGACCACCCAGAAGAGCGATGCAAGCCGCTGCGACTAACGAGACCACCTCGACGACGGCGCTCAAGCCTTCGGATACGAGGGTCAGCCGCTCTAGGGCGGTCTCATCTCGCCGCCGTCGGCTCGCAACCGTGTCCCGATCAGAGTTGGACGCGGATGGTCTCATGTGATAAATCGGCTCTGCGATGGCAACGACGAATGCTAACGATCACACAGATGATGAACGACCCGGGGGCAGTTTTCGTTGGGTTGCTGGTGCTTTTGCGACGACAGAACGACTCGTGTGATCTGAGAGAACGGCACAACCGAATGGGGTCGCACAGAAAGAAGACAAACAAAAGGGGAAATATGAAAGGAAAGGAAGAAAAGAGACTACGACGTCCAAACGAGACTGGGGAGTTAACGCGAAGAAGGAAAAAGGGTAGTAGGGGATGTGTGCACCTGCGATCATCAAGGGAAAAGAATGAAGGAACACAAACACGCCACACGACAATCAACAGTAGCGGCACCGCAATGACTTTCGTGTTCCATCCGCACTCCTCTGAACCATGCGCATGTACACACAGAACATGGGGAGTACCTACACCGGTTGACCGGTCGTGGTAGTTACCTTCCAAGCACTCTGCTGCCGGTTTCGTCGCCCGGTCATTGCAGATTGACTAAATAAATCGACGCGAGGACAAGAGCGAGCACTATGTGACCGCCCGCGGGGGGTCCAGGTGGGAGAGGGAAAGAAGAAACAAGAATTTTTTCGAAAAAAACCTCAAAGAAAGTAAAATTGTGGGGAGACAATTTTTTGCTTCGCCGTGTGAGGGAATACCATCAAATCTGTTGTTCCTCATCCGTCAGGACGTGCTAAGAGGCAACCAACCCGGGAGACGTCGGCGTGGCCACCTTCCGCAGAAGCGGGCTGCCAGGGGGATGCAGCGACGCGTCCAGCAGCGGCTGATTCTGCCCGGCCAGCTCGTCATTCGACGTCGAGTTGCCCGCGAAACTCGACCGCGTGCTACTCGTGTGGGTCGCCGCGCCCCAGCTCGTGAGACCCCCTCCCCCCCCTTCCGGAGGCGGGCGCCCGCTCGCCGAGGCAGTTTGGGGCGTGGAAGGCACGATGACCTTCATGTTGGAGAGCGACGTCACCGTCACGAGCATGCCTTGATCGACGCCAGCGGCGAGTGCCATCACACTTCGACATTTTGCCACCGGAAGTTCGTCAATGTCCTCTAAAAGCCGCGCGGCGAGGGCGTGGTTGCCCTTGGCGTGCTCCATGAGGGCTTTGGTGACGATCTCGTTGGGATCGTTCGCTTGGTGCTCGATGACATACATCCACTCCAACTCGCGTTCTTCGCTTTGGCGTTCATCGGCGATTTCGTACGCGATGTTCTCCGCGGAGAAGGGGACGGATGTGGTCAGGTCAGCGAAGCAAGCCGCGGCTCCGTCATCGTCGTCTTGGTCGTCGTCGTCGCCATGCGGGTGCGGCTGCATGCTGGTAATGGTGGGCGACGTCGTCGTTGCCACAGCGGACGACGAGTGCGGCGAACCGCTGGGGAGGAGCTGCGCAGGCCGTTGGTTGTGGTGGTGATGGTGGGACGGCAGTGGCTGCAGCATCGCCACCCCACGGAGCATAAAGTCAAATTGGGCATGCTCACGCGTCGCCGCATCCACACAGACACTACGACAGCGAGAGGCTAGCCGTGCCAATTCGAGCAGCCTTGGCTGAAGGCGCGGAAGGCTGACGGTGAACAGCTTTGTGGAGTCGCCGGCGAAGAGGCTTTTCGCGGTGCCCGTGACGATGGCCGCCGAGGCAACGTAATACGACGTCGAACGCGCACCGGTCGCCGAAGTCGACGCCGCGGCGGCGATTTTTTGGCAGTTTCTGACGATGGCTAAGGCGCCTTTGCATCCCCGGGACTCGCACTTCGCCACGCGTCGCGTCGCGTTCCATGTGAGACTCATCGTGTCGCCGATGAACGCGTGCACCGAGGCGGCGGTCGTCCTTGCCACGTCGTGGGTTTGTTGCACCACTAGTTGCACCAAGCGGGAGTCGTAGTCATTCACAAGCCGAAACCGCAAGTAGCACACCGTGATTTTCCCCCAAAACAAGTCTACCGAGGGGAGGTCGACGCAGGCAGCAGGGCCTCCCCCACTGCGCGCAGAGCGGGACGTGCGAGGCGTTCCGTCTGGATTGACGCCGCTGCGGCTCGAATGCATGATGTCGATTACCCTACTGGACGGATGTCCCGACACCCCGACCGCTGGCTTGCCGCCACTGCGCCGGCTGCGACGATCGGTTGCGATGCCGCCCGCGGCGCCTTCGTTTGGTGTCGTTCCGTCTTCGGAGTCGGCCGCCGAGTCATCTTCCTGCGGTAGCACGTAGTTTGGCAAATGCGGCCGGTACTTTTTCAAATTCGCACAAATGGCACGCAATGAAGCCAGCAGAGCCTCGTCGACGTTGACACTGACCGCATATTCTGTCAGCTGTGCGTCGACCGCGTCGGTGTCGTACTGGGCGAGGCGTTCTGCCACGGCGGCGGCCAGGTCGCTCGCCGCTTGCGATTGCGCGAGCTTCTTATGATACTCACGTTGGCTACTCTGAAACAAGAGCACGAGCAGCAAATAAACGACCTCCGCCACCCCGCGCTGCGTGAGTTGGGTGAACAACGACCCTCCGGCGTAACCTGGCACCATGAGCGGAGCGTTGGGTAAGATGAGGTTCGCCGTTCGCACCGAAATGATAATCAAGTTGAGCAGCATGAAGGCTGGCACGTACTCCAGATCCATCAAAATGTAGCCCATGGTCAAGCCGACAAAGGTCATCTCGACCGTGGTGAAGGGAAGACTGACGGTTGAAATGCCGAGGGCAATGGTCGACCCATAGCCGAAGTAATAGCCGAGCCACGATGGTACGTGGCGGTGAACCCGCAAATAGCAGTAAGACGGAAACGTCGCCAAGGCACCGAAGCAGAAGCGACTGACTGCCCCAACGAGATGGGCGTTGCCTTTTCCTTGAAAGTACTCGATGAAGTCCAACAAGCCCCATAGCGAAATGATCGAACCTAAAAGCAGAAACGCGCAGCACAGCTTCCTCACAGATTGCACGAAGGTGTCCTTCGGGTCGATGAGAGACAGAATGTACCAATTCCAAAAGGCCCGTAGGGGGGCGATGGCTAAGGCGCCGCAGCGCTGCGCACCCGTGAGAGGCGGGCCCGTCTCGGTCGTCATGCCAGGCTGTGCAGCGGCATCAGCGGAGGGGGCGTCACCGCTTTGCTTGGCGTCGTCGTCGTCGCCGGCACACGATCGTTGATCGAACGGGTCCATGGACTTTGCGCCGCTGAGCGATCGCGAGCCGCCTCCACCGCCACCACTCGTGGATCGGACATCCATCGATTGTGACTTCTTGGGGTCCAACGTCCCACTGTTAGGTAAGTTCATCTCCGACGGCCCTGATTTCAGCAGGGATCCGCTCGCGACTGACTTCGGAAGGTTCCCGCTCGATTCCAGCGCTCCAGGGATCATACTAACTCGCGGAGCCCTCCCGATGGCGGCATCACCGGAATGGGATACTACCGCGACGGGATGCACGTTGACCATATTGCCATTAGTCGACATGGCCGTGGCGGTCGGGGCGTAGCTCCGGCGACGAAGGCTTGGGTCGGAAGGTGGCGAGGGACCGGCGACGAAGACGGGAGCGATGTGCGTCGTGCCCCGTGAGGGGCTACTGGCTGCCATGATGAATACTCACACGGGCGCACGTAATCGAACGAACGGAAGGGGAGGAAACGGAGAGAGGCGCGGAGAGGTGTGCGGAAACGGGAGAGGGCGAACGACGTAAGCTCTTTTTGGAACCAACAACTAACGCTGCGGTACTCCTCGGTTTGACACTGGATTTTGATTGCGTGAAAAGACACAGTGGCGAGCACACCTCGAGAGAGAGAAAGAGAAAAGAGGAGGTTCTCTCAGGACCCGAGATCGTCCGCTTCCGCCTCGCCGCGCTTGAGCCCTGCGGATTCGTCACTTGCAGCAGCATTGTGTGAACCAGAGGACTCATGACGCGTGGACCTGTTTCCTTGGGCCCGGGTGTTGGCGAGTTGCCTCGCTCGAGCTTCCTGTCGCGTCTTGAACAGCGCGATGCCGCCTACGACCGCAGCGATGACCGCGACGAACACCACGATGCCCGCAGAGGAGGAGGCCGAGGAACTGGGCACCGGTGATGCCGCGGCCGCAATGGTGGCCAGCGGTGCGTCCGAGGCGAGGGCCGTTTGGTTGGGCTTCGATCCCATGACGGTCGTGACGGCCGCCGCCGCCGACGACGACGTTGACGAAGGTGCCGTCGTGGCGGATGTTCCCCGACCGCCGTTCGGGGTCGTCGTGGAATTGGCCGCCTGCACAATGAAAGACGCGCCGCTGATCCGAGAGTCCTTGCGGTCAAGTTTCACATACGTCGAACCACCGTTGAGGCTCAGACAAACGTAAACGGCCATCGACGATGACAAGGTCGTGGCGGCCGGAATGGTGAACGCCACGGTGTTGCCCTTGAGCGTGGCCACATTGGTTCCTGCAAGTTGGGCGCCCGTTTCCTTACTTAACGCGCAGCCCATGCTGCTCCCCGAGAGGAACATGCGGTGGCCCAGTTCGGGGGCCATGTCCATACCCGTCACGTAGACCGTGAACGATTCGCCGACGGTCGGGTGGTCGGCGACAGAGGAGCAATTTGGACGTCCACACTCCGTCGACACCATGTAGCCGAAGTCGGGGTTGCCTTTGATGTCAGGTAGACTGCTCCGTTCAGAACGGGACAATTTGTCCGAGTCGATGTGGACTATCGGACTCTTGCTTGTGGTGGAAGGCGCAGAAGGTGCCGAAGTCACGGTCGACGATTGATTGCCGCCGCTGACGCTGCTGTTAGACGCGTTGCGCGGCGGTTGTGCCACGACGACATCCATTGACGATAAGTTGACACTTCGTGTTTCTTGCACACGTTCCACGCCGTCTGGGAGAAAGGCGACTCCACCGCCAGGGCCAAGGGGAAGATCCTTCTCTTGCAGCTTGTAGTTGAGCACGTACTCGGGGTCCGGGAAGTCATTTCGCTTGGACGATGGCTGCGTGTTTGCTTTCGTGATCCAGTCATGCGTCACTGTGCATTCGTACTGCACCCCGCCCGAGTTGTCCCAGATTTGCACGGTCATCGTATTTGGCGACAACTGGGCGGTCATGAAGCCGTGAATTGGCCAGTCGTAGACGAACTTGTAATACTCCCCTGGCGAGGTCAGCGTGAACTTCCGGAACACGCCGGCCATCTGTCGCCACATCATCCCGCCGCGAACGATGCCGCCCGTGATGCCAAGCATTCGGCCCTCGAAGGTGCTCATCTCGACGATGTGATCGTGACCCGCGAAGTAGGCCTGCACGCCGTACTTGGCCATGAGGTTGTGGAGGCCGCTCACCGTGCCAACGCGTTTGTGGCGGCCGCTGCCCACCGTAGGATAGTGACCGAAAAGGATTTTCCACCGCGCGGTCGTTCGGCGGAGCTCGTTCTCCAACCACGCAAGCTGCCCACCATTCGCGAGGCCGCCGTCGGTGGTGTCGAGGGCGAAAATGTGGACCGTGTAGCCTGTTTCGTCGATGGGCATTTGAAATGAGTAGTACTGACGAGGAAAGCGCCATCGTTTGCGATCGTCGTGGCCCGTGTAGGCGACCTGCGGGCCCCAGTTGTCGTGGTTGCCAATGGAAGGGAAAAAGGGTCCCGCCGACTTGTACGCCTTCTCGAAGCTTTCGCGCAGGCACTCGGCGACGTTCGGGCAGTACATGTTGTCCCCAACGATGACGGTGAAGTTGCAGCCACCGAGGAGGTCGCACGCCTCGTTGACCGCCCGGGAGCTCCGCATTTCCTCCTGCACCGCATACTTTTCCCCGCCGAGGCCGACATCGCCGATGAGCGCAAAGTTTAACGCTTCGGCGAAAGACGTTGTGACCACGGCCACAACGACGAACGTAGCGATGACGACAGCGCGGCAGATTCGGCGCGGCGAATGCATATTATTTTTTCCCCGCCTTTTGGTTGTCAACAAACCCTTGGTGGCGGGATGAGAAGGGGCCCCAGTCAAGGAGACCATCCGTTCGTTGACTTGCCTCACAGATCCGCAGTCGCGGCCGTCGGCCGTCCTAAACGACAAGCAAGTGAGGTACACGTCCTCTTAGCGGGGCCCAACGTTCCCCAACCGTCATCATGAACGGCACCCGATGCCAAAGGACCTCCACTAGCAACGTGCCGGATAAACGGGTGGAGTGCGACGGGATAAAATGAGTCTTGACTGCAACCCCAACTGAAGAAAAACACAGGGGTGGACATAAAAACACCCACACGGTATGACACGACCCCCCCCTGCCAGCAACGATAAAAAAGGGTCGCAAGGAGCTCCGGGGCCCTTAACCCACCACGACGGTGACATCGCGGCGATCCACGTGTCGACGGCAGTCGCGAGCAGTGACGTTGTGACACGACGGAACCCTTGGATGTGACGAACGCACGACGGGGGGTTGAAGGGCAACGACCTCGAATGCCCCAATCGGTGCGGTCGCTGACGACGATCGACGACGATGTTGAGACGGAGCGTCCACCGTGGACATGTCGACCACGCGAGTGGAGGTGGTGGTTCCAGGCGACATCAGATCGGCGGCGCTTCGAAACGAAAGCTGCTGATGGTACTGTTGAGTCGATGCTCCGCGACCATTGCATCGTTCGTGTTCTCCCCACCGACCCATGCGGCGCGCATCCCCCTCAGACGGCGCAGCTGAGGAGGTGGGCATCCGATACGTTCCTCGACCATCGTCGTCGCTCACGACGGCAGCGGAGGAGGCATTCGAACGCCTTTCTCGACGTCGTGGCCTCGTGTCATCCACATCGTCCACGTGTCGTTGTAGTTGTTCCAACATGTGAAAAGGATGATGCGGGGGCGTGCGCGTTGATGCCATCGTCATCGGCTCTGTCGGCATTGAGACTGCGCGTCGGGATGGGTGCGATGTGCGATGGGTTGGCCAGGGGTGACGCGTCGTCCGACCGCCGCCGCCGTGGCAGCCATCGTCGTCGCACACTTCCGAAGAAGGTCCATTTCGACCGCGCAACGTCCGTTGATGGTGATTCGTATGGTACTGCTTCCCGCTGACGGCGATGTGTCGCTCGTTGTGTCGGGGCGAAGGTGATGATGCTGCCTCACATACGGCGACAACACATGGGTGCTCCTCGGTCGGAAACGCGGGGGTACCACCACCATAATGAGACGGGGGCCAATGACCGACGGGAGACGGCTGGGTCGGATCATGCAATGAGACGGGCGTGTCGGGGGGCGCATTCGCTTGGGAGTAGCCATATGTGAGTCCGCGACCAGGGAGGTGCTGTTGCGGCTGGAGACCCTTGGCCATGATGGCGTCCTCGCGGCGTCGGCGTGCCTCCAGCCTCTCCGCCCGCTGCTCGTCGCGGCGCAGCCGTTCCTGCTCGCGGCGGTCCTCTCGCTCCTCCTCCGTCTCGTAGCAACACGCGCATACCGTCTTTCGGTACCGAATCACAGCGATGACGGCCGCGATGAGTGCCAGGACGACGAGCACCTGCACAATCGGCTGCCAAAAGCACGATCGCGAAATGAAACATACGGGATTGTAAAATGGGCAGTCGGTGCACGAGGGCGACGAACCGGAGGTCGAAGGCGACCCAGTACCACCCCCTCCCGCACCGGAGTTGGGATCCAACGTCGGCAAGAGCGCGTCCACGAGGCCTGTGCTACCGCCGTTCCCATCTGTAGGAGAGGATGGCGGCCGCCCCACGATCACCCCGCCTTGCGGGCCCGTCGAGGCCTTCGGGGTGACGGTGATGAAGGTGACGAGGACGGTGTCCGTGACGACGAACAGTGCATCCATCACCGACACATTGCACGTGTTCAACGACGACGACGGCGGCGCCGATCCTTCCGCCAACGCCGCCGCGGCCAAAGAGTAGGCCACGATGTCGAACAAGACCTCACGCACCTGCCCGGGACCCAGAGAGGCCACGTCAGCCTGAATGGGCATTATGCCGTCACTGCATCCTCTCACCGCGACGTAGAAGTCGGCCACAAGATCGCCGGTGTTGGTGAAGACGACCCGCAGCTTACCCTGGCGGCTGTACAGCTCGAACTGATAAGGGACTGAAGACACGTTGACGAATTTTCCCGGGGCAACGTTGACCGTGAAGGACACGTGGTCCGCCGCGAAGGTGAGCACGACGACCGACGCCTGCACCGACCGCACGGGATAGGCCAGATACGGTGTGGGACCGAAGGAAAGGGCACTCCCCGATGCCGTCGCCGCCGTTCCTCCTCCCACCTGCTGCGTGGCCGCCGCAAGAAGGTCCGCATTGTCCCACACCTGCTGGGGCTGGGTCGTGGCTGAGGCGGCGGCATCCACTGGACTCGTGGTGTTCGCGCGACGGTCTACGATGAAGGCGTTGACGTTCTCGAGAAGGCTCGTCACTGAATACTGCCCTTCCCCTTTTCCTTGACGCTGCTCCGCCTCGTCCGGGGTTCGCAAGTCCAAGAGCTGTTGCGACAAGCATCGGTTTCGCTTCACGTCGCACCGCGCGCCTTGACTCGCAAACGCTTCGTACGACACCCCGACTTTGTCGCATTCGCTGCCGGAAAGGCCCACCATGTCGCGGGGAAGGAGCATCCATTCTCTCATTCCCTGTTGCGTGCCGTTGGCGGCGGCCAGCACGCGGGGGTGCTGCGCGGGCGTGGAGGGTATGAAAAGGACTCGACCTTCCAAGTTCAACGGTTGCCGGAACGCGGCAAAATCACCAACCAGTCGCGCGCTGACTCGCGATTGGGTATCGGTCTGTCCCAACGTATCTGGTCCGATCACCAGGGTGGCGGTGGTTGCAGGTGGTGGAAGCTGGGGTCCCGCCGTAGTCGTCGACGACACGGCGCTCGTACTACTATTGATCGCGGTTGTCTGCAAAGGCGCGATGGTGACCGTAATCGCATACCACGTTTCCGCGGGGCCCATCTCGTACGCGGTGTACCACAAAGGATCGAAACTAAGGCAGGCGGCGGCAGCGGTTTGGCCAGTGAGCGCGCAGCGTGTTAGGCCGCGATCGTCGTTGCTGCACAGACCGAAGAGTTGACAAGCGTCACACTTACAGCAGAACCCTTCGGAATACGGGATGGCGGCGCCTTTGTCGTCCAGGCTCCGTCCGCAAGTAGGGTTGGCATCTGCTTGGCCGTCGCGGCAGGGGTTTAACAGCGTGGTGTAGATGGTCGACTCATACGGACGCGCATTGACATGTCGACGGTAGTATAACGGGTAGCGAAGCAGCGGCTTTGATTTGCGTAGGGAAATTCGAAGAGGGGTGCTCAGCATGACCGAGCGGGCTGACGTGGCCGACGTCGTGGCGTCCGTAGCGGTTCGCCACGCCGCCACGGCCTCCGTATCATCCTGACCACCATCCACGGAGAGCGTCACCACGAATTTTTTTTCGCACGTCGCGGACACTTCGTCGTCACCCGCTGAGGTTTTGGCGCACCATTGCAGTGAGGAAGACGCAATGAGGGCCGCATCGGCGTGGCTATGCGTGCCCGCGAAGAGCATGACTCCACCAACAAGGAAAATAACCGTTGCGATGCCGACGAAGAGGTGCGCAGGGACGCAGAAACGGTGGTGGAACCCCCGTGACATGTACTGTATGAATCTAATTTTTTTCGATAAAAGGATTGTTTGATAATAGGTAAAGTTTTTTTCCTTCTCTTCGTGAAGTGGGGGTCCGAGAGCAGAATCCACGTTGATCATTTCATTTGCTGACACTTTTTTTTTGTGTCAAAACGGCAACAACCGAAACCATTTTCGGGCGAATAGCTCTCCTCTACGAATAATCCGTTTTCATGAACAAAAGGGAGCGAACGACGGACCGGCTGTCACCGTCTAGCGTTGACAGGTTGGTCGTTGGACTCAATGACAATTTCAATCTCCTCCGGGGCGGGAGTAGGTGCTCGTCGCGTCGTCTGCTCCTCAACGAGCGTTTCCTCCTGGTGAATCACCCTTCGCGAAGAGGCCGACGATGAGGCGTGTTGACGGTGGTGCGTTGCTTGGCTCCCATGTGATCTGGACGCTCCTCCTTCTTGCTCTTCGAGTAATTCGCTGGGAATTTCAATTTCTGTGGCATCAGAAGAGTCATAATTCTGAGTGGCCGACTTTGGGAGCATGACATCGTCCGGATCCAGCTGCTTTTCAACGAAATCCTTTGAGATTTTCCCCGTCTTCGGGTCAATTTCCATCTTCGCCGCCCGGGCAACCTTCTTGCCCCTTTCGTTCTCGCCCACTCCCATCATCATAATGCCGATCTTTCCCCCACCCGCCCCGTCGCCCATGCCACCTTGCATCATTTGCGACATTCGCTGCTGCATTTGCGCTTGCAAGTCAGGCGTCATGGACTTGGCGATTGCGTCCTTGAACTGAGCCATCGCCTGTGGATTGAAACGATTGGGGGGCGAAAAGCCCCCCCCCGTACTTCCAGCCGCACCCCCTCCCTCGTCGCGCTGTTGTTGACGCTGCGAGATGGTCTGCATCAGGTTGCCTAGTCCGCCACCTGGCATTCCCGGGAACCCCCCATTGAGACGCCGAATGCTAATACGAAATACCATCGCTGTTTCTCCTTTCAAGGGAAATGGATGCGATGTATCTTTGAAGCTTCTCTGTGTCTGACCCTGAGATGCCTTCACCCGGTCTAATGGTGGCAACATTAAAGCAGCACCTCAAAAAAGCAACAAACATTTAATTAAAAACGCCGTCAATTTTTCGTATTTCCACCTGAAAAGGACAAACGTCGCAGCGCGGATATCAAAAGTTATCAATCCAGCGCCCATCTTTGGACAACTATCCTTGTGAGGTGATCATAAAAATGCGGAAAAAATGTCAGCTGGTCGTCCCAGCGGCGCGCCAAGAAGCAGGCGATGCGGCGTCGAAGGCGAGACCGTGCCTCAGCGTGAGCCCCGGTGGAGCCGTGGGCAGAAGCCAGGAGAATCTCCATGTCGCGCTGTGGTGGTGGCGTGGCGTGGGGAGCACGGCGGCGTCTCGCTCGGCGGTGCGACTCCTCGAAATTGAAATTTGCGAGGTGCTTGTTTTGGCAAATGAAAAAAGTTCCGGCCCTCCAAAAATAACCATGAGGTTGTTTATCCATGATCCCTCATCGTACTTACTCCGGGCCGATTCGCCGTAAATCACGACTTCGACCATGGTTTTGTTGGCGACCGCGAGCGTGACGGCGCGATAGGACAAGTAGCCCGTAAATGTCTGCGCCAACAGGGCAAAGAGGAAGACGAAAACCATGTGGCTATCACAGAAGTAGGACGCACTCGTTGGCAGAGGTTGAATGGCCACGATAATGGGCAGGCCCGCGTCCGCACCGTCCGGCGATTGCAGCGCCATCGTGACTTCGGGGGTCGGTGACGCGGAGGGGAGGAGAGGACCGACCGTGGCCGCGGCGGTGATTTTGCTGCTGCTCGCGGGTGC
>ERZ1292633.1820-Hain-H41-02um-R1-1820-length-22529-cov-5_pt1 | contig 22529 bp, 18 predicted proteins | sample MGYA00564406_ERZ1292633 | MGnify/ENA primary metagenome ERZ1292633 (study PRJEB36523, sample SAMEA6512639) | groundwater metagenome | collected 2019-01-08 | study: AquaDiva: Metagenomics assemblies of 32 groundwater samples
AGCCGGCGGGTCGCCGTCAATTGAGCCGAAGTTGCCCTGTCCGTCAACCAGAGGGTAGCGGCAGGCGAAATCCTGGGCCATCCGGACCAGGGTCGGGTAAACGACCTGTTCGCCGTGGGGGTGATAGTTACCGGAGGTATCGCCGGCGATTTTGGCGCATTTGCGGAATTTACTGCGCGGGCCGAGCCCCAGGTCGTTCATCGCGACCAGGATTCGGCGCTGGGAAGGTTTTAATCCATCACGCACATCCGGCAGGGCGCGCGAGACAATGACACTCATCGCATAATTAAGATACGAATCTTTCATCTCGTCTTCAATCGGTAAATCTTTGACATTACCGATAACCGTAACCACGGGACCGGCGACCGGCTCGTCTTTTTCCTGTTTGGTCATAATTTAATCCTTGTCTAAAAAATTTGCGAGATACAAACATTGTATTTTATCAAAATTAATTTAATATTCAATAAAATTTGATGCATCACATTGATTTTTTACATTACTCTGGTATAATATTTAAATAAGAGTAAAAGAGTCCGTTGCATAAACAGTCAATTTGAACTGGTAGCGGCGGTCCGCCTAAGGCGGATTGTCCCCGCCATAATAGGCGACCACAAGGGTCGCCGCTATAAAACAGGGGTTTGTGCAACATACTCAAAAGAGTAATAAAATACCGGCGGAAGCCTCCATTATGAAGACAAAGAAGATGTCCGGCATATAAAAAGGAAAGGATAAAACGTGAAAAGGATATGAATAAAATGGAAGAAATAAATAACAACCAGAACCCGATCAAAGATAATAAGTCCGTTATTAATCGGCTGAGGTTCAGAAATCCATTAACGGGAAAATTAAATCCGGTAAAAAGGCCCATAAGAGGCGTTCTTACCAAAAGCAGTCGCCGATGGGCGGCCGAAATACAAAAAGGCGCGATTAAATCCGGACGCACCGCTATCCTGATTACTGCTCTTATTACGATGCTCTTCACTCTGATTATTTTTATCGGAGATATGTTAGGTATTTCAAATCAGAAAGACATACTTGCGAAAGCGATGAAAGGTGATGTTGAATACAGCAAGTATGCCTTAGCAGAATTAGAACATAAAATAAATACGCAACAAATTATAGTAATTATTTCATTAGCTATTTCGCTTTTTATTGGTGTAATTTATATCGTATTATGGTTCGTGGCAAAAAAACGCCCGTTTCCTGCACTTTTAATTGCGTTTATCATATACAGTTTAATTTGGTTGATTGATATAATAATGAATCCCATTGCCATTCTGGGCGGCGCAATAAAAATATTAATATTTTTCTATTTGCTTTACGGTGTCCGTGCGGCGCATCGATATAATAAGTTTATGAAACAGAATGAGGAACAAAGTGTGAATCCGGGATTAGGGGGGAATCAATAGGTGACCCTACGGTATAATTTCGGCAAAAATGAGGGATGTTTGTAGGATAAACTTTACTTATTCAATAAACTAATCTTCGCCCCACCGAATTATTGAATTGAGTATGAGGGCTTACGAATTATAATTAAATTCGGCGGGTTCCGGGGCGGCGAAATCTTGACCGGTTGCGTTTTGATGCCCAGCTCCGTGATAGTGCGCGTCCCTGCCAAGGGATGGCAGCGGAGCGCGCCGGCTGGATAGCGGGCGTAAACTGTTCCGGCGGAATTTCCGAATGCCGGGAGATCGGTAGCGAGGTCCGGATAATTCGTTCAATATCACGGACCGTTCCACTCTGGTCCGGCGTGGCAAATGAGATGGCGTGTCCTTTCTGTCCGGCCCGGGCCGTGCGGCCGATGCGGTGCACGTAGTTTTCCGCCTCGTCCGGCAGGTCGTAATTAACAACCAGCTCAATTCCGATGACATCAATTCCCCGGGAGGCAATGTCCGTCGCGACCAGCACCTTATATCGGCCGGATTTGAAGCCGTCCAGCGCTTCACGTCGTTGACTCAAGGATCGGTCCGAATGTATTTCTGCGGCCGTGTAACCCATTTCCCTGATTGACCGGGCGATCTTGCCGGCGTTATGCTTGGTTCTAGAGAACAGCAGAACGGCTCCCGGATAGCGGGCCAGCAGTTTGTCCAGCAGTTTCAGTTTGGTTTCCCTCCTGACAATAAACAATTCCTGGGTAACCGTTTCAACGGTGGTGCCGGAAGGCGCCATCTCTACGGAAACAGGTAGTTTCATATGGCGGACGGCAATCGCCATAATATCATGGCTCATCGTGGCGGAAAAGAGCATCGTTTGCCTTTTTTTGGGCACATAAGATAATATTTTTTCCACCTGCGGCGCAAATCCCATATCCAGCATCCGGTCTGCTTCATCCAGCACGACCATAATCACATCGTGAAGCGCGACGTTGCGTCGCTCCAGATGGTCAATCAACCGGCCCGGTGTGGCGATGACCACCCGCGGGTTCCGTCGGAGTGTTTGTGTCTGTTCGTACATTGATGCGCCGCCGATCAGACAGGCCGTCTTTATTCCGAACGGATGAGCGACCGGCCTGAACGCCTCGTCTATCTGGAGGGCCAACTCGCGGGTCGGCGCCAGTACCAGCCCCATCCCGGCTTTCTGCCCAGAAGTAATCGGGACTCCGCTGCCGCCGCTCCGGGCCAGGCACTGGACCATCGGGATGGCAAAGGCATGCGTCTTACCCGTGCCTGTCTGGGCGATGCCGACAATGTCGTTTCCCTGGATGGCCAGCGGAATTACCTTGGCTTGAATCGGCGTAGGCGTTTGAAATTTGATGCGGGTAAGGACATCAAGGATTTTGGGCACGATGCCCAACCCGAAGAAATCAGACGCGGCCGGTTTAACGCCGGAGGTATCCATATTAGTTGGTTTATTCATCATATACGAATTCAGACGCGTTTATAAACAAGTTTATATACTTTATCACGGTGTAAAATAGCCAGAATCCATATTTCATTTTTAAGTATTTTATAAACTACCCGGTAATCGCCTACTCTAAGTTTCTAGTTACCCTGCAATGGTTTACGTAAGGGGTCCCCATATTTTTCCGGCTCGGTCATTAATCTGATTTCAATGGCCCGAAATATTCTTTTCCGGATTGTTTTATCAATCGCGGGTAAATCCTTTTCGTTTACTTTATGGTGGTAAAAGATACGATAAGGCATAAAATATTAAGTAGATATTTGCTTGTGAGACAATGCCTTACGGCGGTCAAATGTTTTTGTTCGTTCTTCCGCTATTTGAGTTAATAAAATATCTTCCAGATATTCCAAACTCCATTTTACCAGATCTCTTATTTTAAAGGAAAGCGAGACGCCATCACGTTGGGCCAATCTTCTGACAGATTGATAAAGAGGTCTCTCAAAAACAACATTGATTCTCGGATTTTTTGTTAACATAGTTTTATGTAACATATTTGTTCCACATTGTCAAGAAAAATCTGCCCTTCGGGCAGAGGCTTAGGGCAGATTTTTCTTGATCCTGACCCCGCCTTGGCGGGGGAAGGATCTAATTTAGATAACACCTGATATAATTTCCTATACAATCAAGTAAATTTTATTTTAGAAATTGTTCCAGCATCCGGTATTCTTCAAAAAGACCCTGCGGTTTAGAGCCGAGCGGGTTTTTGAAAAAGAAAGCCAGCTGAGTTTGCAATCCGCCGCGCCCCCGGCGCTGGGCGTATTCAACCAGCCGGATTAAATCCAGCACCAGCGGTCCGGCTAAAATAGAATCACGCCCCAGCCAGTTGATTTTCAAGCTCATCGGTTGCCCCAGCCAGCCGAGAAAATCAATGTTGTCCCACGCTTCCTTATTATCACCCCGCGGGGTATAATAATTAATGTCAACACGGTGGTCAAAATCTTCATATCCTAAAATAGGCGCCAGCACGCCTGATTTGTCTTTAAGTTTTTCCTGGCCGTGTTCCGGCAAACTGAGAATTTGCCCATCCATATTTCCCAATAAATTGGTGCTGTACCAACCGGTGAGTTTAAAATTTTTTATTTTTAACAATTGGGCCAGGGCGGTTTTGATCATCGTCTGGCCGGTTTTGCCGTCCTGGCCGGCCAGCGGAATATTTTTAGAACGGGCATAATCGGCTAGCGCCTTAATCTCTAACGTGTTATTGGCGGTGAAGTCAATAAAAGGCGAGTTGGTTTCCAGTGCGGCTAAGGCATAAAGCATTCCCGATGTTATCCCGGGGTGATTTCGCCGAACCGCTTTTTTGAAATTTTGAATATTTTCATGAATCCGTCCGGGACGAACAGGTTTTAAGGACGAACCCAGAAAAACAATAATTATTTTTTGCAGGTCATTTCTTTTTTTAAAATTGATCACGTCAGATACTAACAAATCTAATTTTTTCTGAAGCGAGTTGGTTTGTTTCAGATGCTTCTGTGATTGAAATAATCCGGCATCGTGAGAAGTCGTAACGCCTTTCATTGGCCGGATGCCTTCCAGATGCTTTTTGATTTTTTGCAACAAATTGAGCGGGATAATCTGATGCCGGCCGGCCGTTTGATAAGCATCTTGGGAATTAACATCCCATCCGCCGAAGACCAACCGGTCCAATGGGATTAACCGGTGCTCGGTAAAAGCGGTTCGGCTTGGCCTTTCGGTAAACTCAAGGGCTGAGCCTGCCGAAGCCTCAACGCCCTGAGCTTGCCGAAAGGGTGATCGGTTAGTAATCATTCCGTAATCCGGGGCCAATTTTTTAACCAGTAATTGGCATCCGGCTACGGTCGTATTCGCCGTAGCCCCGTTCAAACCGACGATTAAAATTCCGATTTTTTCGTTATTCATATTTAGTAACACTTTCTTTATTCTTATAGGTTGAGATTGTTGAAAAACGGTAGACGACGCAATTTATTGCGTCGAAATCTTAAAATCAACTACCATAAAATAAGAGGTTCACAACAATCTCGCTTTATAAAAAATCCCGATAATCTTGTAAGTCAATTTACGAGAGAGTAATTTATCCGTAGCTTCCGCCGCCATTCGTTTGCCTCCGTTTAAAAAACGTTTCAATTAACCCCTTAATTTTAAAATCTGCGTAATCGGCGATTAATTAAACAATTATTTCGACGGCCAGGGCCTCGGCCCGGTCTTTTAATAAATTTTCTTTAGAAATCCCGCCGCCGATATGGTCCCAGGGCAAGATTTCGTTAACATCCCGCGCCCGCAGATAAAAAGCCGGGTCTATTCCGCATTCTTTAAAAACTTTCAGCCATTTATTAAAATCAAAAACCTCGTCCCAGGAATCAAATTTACAACCGGCCTGATGAGCGGCCAGCAGCGCCCGGCCCAGCCGGCGGTCGCCCCGCGCAAAAACACCTTCCAGCATACTGCGCTCCGGCTGATGGAATTTTAACCGGACCTGTCTTGATTTGACCAGCCGGCGCAATAAAGACTGCTTGCTTTTAATCATTTCTATCGAGTCCATCGCCGCCCATTGAAAAGGCGTATGGGGTTTAGGCACAAAGGGAGAAATCGTAACGTTAACATTACCCGGATGGCCGGTAATTTCTTTTCCCAGAAACGATATTTTTTGTAACATCTGGGCGATGGCTTCAATATCTTCGTCTGTTTCGCGGGGGAGTCCGAGCATAAAATAAAGTTTAATCAGACGCCAGCCCTGTTGATAAGCCGAACGCACACTGGCAAACAGGTTTTCGTCTTCAATGTCCTTATTGATTATTTTTCTTAAAAAAGCGCGGCCGGCTTCCGGCGCCAGCGTCAACCCGGACTTACGCACCGCATTAAGCACCCCGGGCAGGTTTTTTAACCGCTCGTCAATTCTTAAAGAAGGTAAAGATAATCCCACTTTTTTCATTTTAAACCGGGCATTAAGCCGGAGCATTAATTCATCCAGCCAGGGATAATCTCCGCTGGATAAGGAAAGCAGGGAAATTTCATCGTAACCGGTATTCCGGTAACTTTCTTCGGCCAGACGAACCAGTTCGGCCACCGAGCGATAACGAATCGGAGATTTGATGACCCCGGATTCGCAGAACCGGCAGGCGTGCGGACAGCCGCGCATAATTTCCAGACTAATCCGGTTATGCACCACCTCGGCAAAAGGCACGACCGGTTTAACCGGATAGAATGCTTTATCCAGTTCTTGCACCAGCGCCTTGGGAATCGAAGCCGGGATATCAGGTTCGGTTGGTTTTATTTCACTGATGGCGCCATCCGGATGATAGGAAACGTGATAAAAAACCGGGGCATATAAACCGGGAATCGCGGTAACCAATCGTTTAATAATTTCTTTCCGGTTGAGGCCAGGTGTTTCTTTTTTTATATTTTGTAATTCGTTGATAAAGGAAACGATTTTTTCTTCGCCGTCGCCGATGATGAAGAGGTCAATAAAATCGGCTAAAGGTTCCGGGGCAAAGGCGCCTGGGCCTCCGGCGATAATCAGCGGGTCGGTCTCCCCGCGCTTCTCGGAAAGCAGCGGGATTCCGGCCAGCGAAAGCATATTAAGAATATTAGTATAACAAAGTTCCTGCTGGACGGAAAAACCGACGACATCAAAATTTTTAACCGGCGTATGGGTTTCCAGGCTGAAAAGGGGGATGCCTTCCCGGCGCATGACGGATTCCATATCCAGCCACGGGGCAAAAACGCGTTCGGCCAAAGCGTCCTCCCGGGCATTAACGATACCATACAGGATTTGTAATCCCAGATGGGACATCCCGATGTGGTAGGTATCCGGAAACGCCAGGGCGATTTTGACGGGAATTTGGGAATGGTCTTTAACCACGGTGTTCCATTCCCCGCCGATGTATTGCGAAGGATTTTGCACCTGCAACAGAATTTTTTCTAGAGCCGGCCATAAGGTATCCATTAATTTGATATTATAATAGAAATAATGATTAAAGTAAATATTTTGTGTTCTCGTAGTTTCTTGACCCCGTTGGAAATTATATTATAATAATAGAAAATCGTATAGCAGGAAAATTTTATTTTGAAACGAACCCAATTAACCGTTTATAAAGAAAAGGTATTGTTGGTCGGGGTGATTTCGCCGCCGCGGGAAACTGTCCCGCCCGGAGGCGGGATTAATCATCTCCACCGGCCGCCTGTCCATTTTCCAGCGGGAGCGAGGAGAGAGAGAAAAACCGAAGAGGATTATTTAGAAGAATTAAGTTTGTTAACGCGGACGGCCGGGGCTACGGTTGTGGAGCAAGTGGTCCAGCATAAAAATTATCCGGACCCGGCTTATTATATCGGACTGGGCAAAGCCGAAGAAATTGCTCAACTGGCTAAAGAACTGGATATTGATGCCATTATTTTTGACAACAACCTTTCGCCGGCCCAGGTGAGCAATCTGGAAAAATTATGTAATACCAAGGTGATTGACCGGACCGAGTTGATTTTGGACATTTTTGCCACGCACGCCCGGACTAAGCAAGCGAAGTTACAAATTGAACTGGCCCAACAGGAATATACCCTGCCGCGTTTAAAACATCTCTGGAGTCATCTTTCCCGGATTGAAGGCGGCATCGGCCAGCGCGGGCCCGGCGAAAAGCAATTAGAGATTGACCGCCGGATCGCGCGCGACCGGATTGTGCGTCTCAAACGGGAACTGACTGAAATCAATGAACGGCGTCAACGCGAAGTAGCTACCCGTTCTGGAAATTTTACCGCGGCCTTAGTCGGTTACACTAATGCCGGCAAGTCAACCTTAATGAATACCTTAACCGGTAGCGCCGTCTATGTGGATGACAAACTTTTTTCCACCCTGGATACTAAAACACAGGTCTGGACGTTGCTCAACCGACAAAAAGTCTTGCTCAGCGATACGGTCGGTTTTATTAAAAACCTGCCGCACTACCTGGTTTCTTCTTTTCATGCGACGCTGGAGGAAGTAACCCGGGCCGACCTGCTGCTTCATATCGTTGATGCCGGACAACCAGCCGATAAAGTTGGTTTATTTATTGAATCGGTTAACCGCGTCTTATCCGAATTAGGGTGCCTCGATAAACCGACCCTGTTAATTTTCAACAAAATTGACCGGGCGGACCCCTTGGAATTGTCCATATTGCAGAAGCAGTACGCCGGGGTAATTCAGATTTCGGCTTTAAAAAAATCAGGGTTGGCGGAACTGGAAAAAAAAGTTTCCGAATTTCTGCAGGAACGTCAATTAGAGTTAAATCTGGTTATTCCGGTGGAAAATGGTAAATTGTTGGCTTATCTGGCTGAACGGGGAGAGATTTTGCAACAAGATTACGAAGATAATCTGGTCAAAATAAAAGTCCGGCTCGGCCCGCGCGATGCGGCGAAAGTACTGGAACACACTACTGATCCCGCCAAGGCGGGACAGATTAAGTAACCAGCGATGACGCTGATAAAATCTATGAGGAGGAATAATTATGAGATTGTTAAACCAAGCCTCGACAATATCGGGGCCGGTACCGATGATTAAGATTACTCCGCCGGGCCCCAAAGCCAGAAAAGTTCTGGCGGTTGATAAAAAATACATTTCGCCTTCTTATACGCGGGCCTATCCGCTGGTCGTCCGGCGCGGTTCCGGAATGATGATTGAAGATGAGGACGGAAACCGGTATCTTGATTTTAACGCCGGCGTGGCGGTTTGTATCACCGGTCATTGCCATCCGGAAGTCGTGGCCGCGGCGTGCCGGCAGATGGGTGAACTGATTCATATGATCGGCACGGATTTTTATTATCATCACCAATCAGACGTGGCGAAAAAATTAACGGAAATCACACCGGGCAAATTCGCCAAGAAGGTTTTTCTGGCGAATACGGGAGCCGAATCAATTGAGGCCGCGATGAAGTTAAGCCGTTATTATACGAGACGGCCGCGTTTTGTTGCTTATATCGGGGCGTTTCACGGCCGGACCTTCGGCGCCCTGGCCCTGACGGCCAGTAAAGCCGTTCAACGCCGCTATTTCGCCCCGCTTTTGCCGGAAACCACCCATATCCCTTATCCCTATTGCTATCGTTGTCTATTCAACTTGACGCATCCGAAATGTAATTTCGCCTGTCTTAGTTATCTGGAAGACGTTCTGTTTAAAAAAGTGGTGCCGCCGGAAGAAGTGGCGGCGATCGTCGTTGAACCGATCCAAGGCGAAGGCGGTTATGTCGTTCCGCCGGACGGTTATTTTCAGGCCTTGAGAAAACTCTGTGATAAGTACGGAATTTTACTGGTGGTTGATGAAATCCAATCCGGGCTGGGCCGGACCGGTAAGATGTTTGCCATTGAATACTGGAAGACGGTTCCGGATATTGTTTGTATCGCTAAAGGGATTGCTTCGGGATTGCCGTTAAGCGCAATGGTTTCGCGGGCTGATTTACACACCTGGCCCGGCGGGGCGCACGCGAATACCTTTGGCGGAAATCCGGTTGCCTGCGCGGCCGCTTCAAAAACAATGGAATTATTGGAAAACGGATTGATTCGCAACGCGGACCGAATGGGTACGTATCTGTTTAACCGGTTACTTAAACTGAAAAATAAATACGAATTCATCGGTGATGTGCGCGGCAAAGGATTGATGATTGGCGTGGAAATCGTCAAAAGCAGGAAAACTAAAATTAAAGACCAGATCCGGCGTAATAAAATCGTGGAAAAATGTTTCAAACAAGGGATTCTGATTCTCGGTTGCGGCGATAACGTGATTAGATTTGCCCCGCCGTTAATTGTAACCAGAAATGATATTGATAAAGCAATGGAGATATTTGAGAAAGTGTTGAAAAGAAGCAGTTAAAATCTTAATCATAATGTAGGCACCCCGAAAGCTTTCGGGGTGCTCTTAAACCGCACGGTTAAAACCGTCCCGATGGACATCGGGACGGTCGCTGTATTAGCGACCGGGCCTACAACAAAATGAAAAAAAAGCAATTCAAAATAACCAGCAACCAAAATTGGTGCAAGGGTTGTGAAATCTGCGTGAAAATCTGTCCGAAAAATGTTTTTGAAATGCAGAAAGACCCCGGCCCGAAAGGATATTTTATCGCTCTGGTTGAACATCCGGAATTATGTATCGGTTGCCTGGAATGCGAACTGCATTGCCCTGATCTAGCGATAGAAGTTAAAATTTGAGATTGAGTGATTTGAGATGGGGAGATTTAAATCCCCAAATCTCAAAATCTTAAAATTAGTCTATGTACTTACAAGGTAACCAAGCCTGCGTTTTAGGCGCCTTAAAAGCCGGTTGCCGGTTTTACGCCGGTTATCCGATTACGCCTTCCAGCGAGATAATGGAAGAAATGGCTAAAACGCTGCCGAAGTATCCTTGTCCCGCAGAAGGCGGGGCTTGTCCCGATTCTGTCGGGAACGGCGTTTTTGTCCAGATGGAAGACGAAATCGGTTCTCTGGCGGCGGTCATCGGCGCAGTCTGGGCCGGGGCCAAGGCAATGACCGCTACCTCCGGTCCGGGACTGGCCTTGATGCTGGAAAATATCGGCTATGCGGTAATGACCGAAACACCCTGCGTTATTGTGAATGTCCAGAGGGCCGGCCCGTCCACCGGACAGGCGACTAAACCAGCTTCAGGCGATGTAATGTCAGTGCGTTGGGGCGCTCCCGGCGACTATGAAATCATTGCTTTTTCCCCCTGGTCGGTTCAGGAAATGTATGAATTTACCATCAAGGCGTTTAACCTGGCCGAGACTTACCGCGTGCCGGTTTTCCTGCTGGCCGACGAAGCCGTCGGTCATCTTAAAGAAACGGTAGAACTTAAAGAAGATATTCCGGTTATACCGCGCGCCGGGAAATCTGAGACCCCGCCTTTTAGTAACGCAGCTAATAACCTTCCCAGCCCAATGCCGATGTTCGGACAAGGACGGAAACTGTCGGTAACCGGTTCCACGCACGACGAATGGGGTTATCGTCGGACTCAGGCGCCGGAAGCCCACGCCGTTTTAATAAACCGGTTCTGTGATAAAATTAGAAAAAATGCGGAAAAAATCGTTGAATGGGAAACTTATGAATCAGAAGATGCCGAAATCCTGGTGGTGGCTTACGGTTTTACGGCCCGGAGCGCCTTACGCGCGGTTCGGCTGGCTCGAGAAAAAGGGATTAAAGCCGGATTGCTCCGATTGAAAACCCTCTGGCCGTTTCCTGAGAAAATTTTTCAGGAGATGACTCCGAGCGTAAAAAAAATTATCGTGCCGGAGATGAACCAGGGGCAGCTTATCCGCGAAATCCAGTCCGCCTTAGGCGGATTGATCCGGTGCGAAGTTATTCCTTATCATAAAACCAACGGACAGGTGATCACGCCTGATGAAATTTTAGCCTTACTTACCACAAAGAGCACGAAGAACACAAAGGATTATGAGTGATAACGGAAAGAATTAATGCATTATCAAATCTGATAATTGCTTCCGGTATTGAAGTCCACCGTTTTCTTGGTCCCGGATTATTGGAATCAACTTATGAAGAATGTCTTTGAGGTGTAGATTTATGTTAAAAAATTTGGATAAATATATCCGTCCCGAATCTTTTCCCACGCCTTTCTGCACCGGTTGCGGGCACGGAATCCTGATGGGGGCGATCCTGCGGGCGATTGATGAACTGGAATTAGATATTGACCGGATGGTTTTTGTTTCCGGCATCGGTTGTGCGGCCTGGATCCCGAGTCCGCACTTTGCCGCTGATACAATACATACCACCCACGGCCGGCCGGTGGCTTTTGCGACCGGTATAAAATTATTTAACCCGAAACTGAAAGTCGTGGTGGTGAGCGGCGACGGCGATTTATCAGCGATCGGCGGGAATCATTTGATTCACGCCGCCCGGCGGAATATTAACCTGACGATCATCTGCGCCAATAATAATATTTACGGAATGACCGGTGGGCAGCTGGCTCCGACCACACCCATCGGGGCGCGCACCAGCACCACTCCGGCCGGTTCATCGGAACCGCCTTTTGATTTATGTAAACTGGTTTTGGGAGCGAGCAGTTCTGATAATGCTTACGTGGCGCGGACGACGGTTTGGCATACCCGGGAACTGATTAAATATCTTAAAAAAGCGTTTTCCGTGCCGGGTTTTTCGTTTCTGGAAGTGATTTCACCCTGTTATACGCACTTTGGTCGGAGGAATAAGTATGCTTCGCCGGCGGAGATGATTCTGGATTTAAAAGATAGCGCGGTCCGGACAAAAAAACAGGAAGATTTATTTACTTTCAAAGAAAAGAATAAAATTTTAATCGGCGAATTCAGCGGATAACTTTCTTCCCCTCCGGTGGTGGGACAAGTAATAAATATAGCGTTAAAGGTTCAATTTTACCTTTTACCGAAATTGTTTGCGCTGGTAATCCGTTGGCCCCGATAATATCGGGGCTGGCTGAAGCGCCGAGTTCGGTATACACATTTTGAGAAATCAGCACTTCGTCCGGTCCGGCAGCGTCGCAAATTCTTTTAGCCGTGTTGACCGTGTCGCCGATGACGTCATAAATTTTAACGTCACGGCTGCCTATCAATCCTTCCACCAGCCGGCCGGAGTGTAATCCGATACCGGTCCTAAGGCCGTATAATTTTAAGATTTTGCCGGTTTCTTTGGATATCTCAACGGCGGCCCGGGCGGCGGTTTCGGCTGAAGGGAAGACGATCATTATTTCATCACCTGAAAACTTGATTTTCACAAAAGGATATTTTGTCCAGATTCTTTCGGCTGTTTCATAATAAGTATTAAGCATTGCGACAACTTTTTCCGGCGGTTGGGATTCGCTCCAGGCCGTGAACCCGCGGATGTCCATAAAAAATACCGTGCGGTTTTGGGATTGCAAAGCCAGCACACCGTGGTCCGGAACAGCTTTTGATAAAATTTCCCGGCCGAACAACCATTCCGAATACTTTTTCAATTGCGCGGCGGTTTCCTGAAGTATGATAAAATAATGAGATGCATAAATATTGGCCAGGCCGATCACCACACCGAACAAAAAAATGGTGGCTGTGATGAAAATATGTTCTTTTTCAGAGAGAAATACGGCCGGGGAACTATATTTTGGCGTGGTCAGCGATTCCAGAATCCAGTACATTACCAGAAGTATGCCGGCACGGACGATATTTTCAAACAGAATAAGAATACTCAGGAACCGGCCGCGCAAATAAACTCTTAATTGTTGCAACAGGCCGATTAAGAATGAAAATACCCAGTAAGCGATATGTTGCGGTTCCCCAAAAAATCCGATGCCTTCAAATATTATTTCAAAGAGGGTGTAAAGCAAGGGGCCGATCAGATTGCCCACCAGAGGTTTAGGATTATTTTTATAATGCCAGGAACCAAGAAAAAACGCCTGGACTAAAGCAACCGGAATAATGATATAACGGTCGGGTTCTTTCGCGAATTCCTCGAAGCCCTCGCTTAAAAATTCAACAAGCATATTTGCCAGCGGGAAATGAATGCTATTGGTAAATAACTCGATTGCGATATGCCCCCAGCGGGTGCCTTTAAGCCGGCTTTCTAAATCAATCAAGACAAAATGCGGGCGGAATACCTTGCGGAACAGGCCGGGCGGTTTGGTTTTCATATTACAAGTTTAGCAAATCATGGAAGGTAAGTTAAGAAAATTTATAACCGCTAATAAAAATAATTAAGATAGCGAATATACACAAATACCGTCGAACCGGAAATAATATTTAACCTATTCGCCTGACTGCCTCCGGATAGCTATCGGGATAAGTAAGCGTAAAATAATTCTGGTTTAGCGAGATTATGTTAGATGCTTTTAGAAAAATTACCAAAGGCCATTTCAAGATAAGACTTGACAGTGAGAAGTAGTTTTTTATAATGACATCGTGAGCATCCGATTATTTGTCAAGGTAATCTTTTGCCCGAACTTGTGGTGAGTAATATCGAACTATCTGTGTAATCACTGGAACCTATTATGACGCAATTAGAAATGGCCCGGGCCGGCGAGATTACCCCGCAGATGGAACTGGTCGCCCGGCAGGAAAAAATAAATCCGTCTCAACTCAGGGACCTCGTCGCCCGCGGTCAGGTGGTCATTCTTTCCAACCGCTTGCGCTGGGATAAAATATCTGGTAAATCTCAAGCAATCAACGACCATGAAGGTCGTTGTCTACCGAAATTTATCTGCGGAGTTGGAACCGGACTGGCGACCAAAGTCAATGCTAATTTAGGGACTTCTTCTGATTATACCGACCCGAACGAAGAACTGGCTAAATTACGGGTGGCGGAAGAAGCCGGGGCCGATGCGGTGATGGACCTTTCCACCGGCGGTGATATTCCAAAAATCCGAGAAACTTTGTTAGAACACGCCAAGATTGCTTTTGGGACCGTTCCTATTTACGAGGCGGCTTTGTCGGTTAAACAAAAAAACTTTTCCGCTTCATCGGCGGACAAAACTTCTTTCCCAAACCATTCTTTTATCAAGAACCTGACCGAAGAAACTATTTTTAAAACGATTGAAAACCAAGCCAAAGCCGGAGTGGATTTTATGACCGTTCACTGCGGTGTAACTCGCGCTGTTCTTAAAGATCTGGAAGAGGATAATCGGGTGGCCGGCATTGTCAGCCGGGGCGGCACGATTTTAGCGGCCTGGATGAAATTAACCGGTCAGGAAAATCCGTTTTATGAAAAGTTTAACCGGGTGCTGGAGATTGCGCGGGAATATGACGTTACTTTAAGTCTGGGTGATGGGTTGAGGCCCGGTGCGTTGGCCGATGCCTTTGACCGGGCGCAGGTGCATGAGTTGTTAGTGCTGGCTGAATTAGGTAAAAAGGCCCGGACGGCTGGCGTTCAGGTGATGATTGAAGGTCCGGGGCATGTGCCGCTAAACCAGATCCAGGCGCAGGTGCAGTTGCAAAAACGGCTTTGTGACGGCGCGCCGCTTTACGTGCTCGGACCGATTGTAACCGACCGCGCTCCGGGATACGACCATATTACTTCGGCTATCGGCGGCGCCTTGGCCGCCTGGGCCGGTGCTGATTTTATTTGTTACGTTACCCCGATGGAACATCTGGGCTTGCCGCTCGTTGAACATGTGCGTGAAGGAGTCATCGCCGCCCGCATCGCCGCCCACGCGGCTGATATTGCCAAGGGTGTACCCGGCGCCTGGGAAGATAATAAACGGTTTTCCGAATACCGGCGTAAACAGGATTGGACTCATCAAATCAGCGAATCGCTTGATCCGAAAAAAGCCAAAGAACTGCGCGAGAGTCGCAAACCCGCTCACGATAAAGTCTGTTCAATGTGCGGTGATCTCTGCGTTTATTCCTTAATGCAGGATAAATGAGATTATCGTCTACGGGTTTCATAGGAGGGACAAAAGGTATGCGATTAGAAAAAGTTATTTGCTTAGTTTTAATCATTATGTCAAGTATTGTTTTGCTTGGTCGGGCTGAGGAAACGATTACTGTTAATAATATTAATCTGGGCGAATTTGTGTATGGGGAAGAAATTACCAAAGAGGATTTGGCGGACCATGTGGTCGCGGTTGAATACTGGGGCGTCAATTGTTCCCGTTGCCGGGGGTCAATGCCCCAGATGGTGGAATTTGTGAAGAAATATAGCACCAAGCCGTTTATCTTCATCGGGTTTCACCGTCAGAACGAACCCAAGGAAAAGGTCATCGCCCACTGTAAATCATTAAAAGTTAATTATCCCATCTACCAGCACGGTGATGTCAAAGGACTGACTTTTGCGGAGAAACTGCTTCCGCACTTCGCCCTTTTTAACCACCGGGGTGAACTTATTTACAAAGGCAGTTCCAGTGACGAGATAAATGTGATTGCTAAAAAATTGGAAGAGGCGATAAACAATGCGCCCGACCCTTTGATTGGAGAAGGTCCGTATAAAAAACTTAAATCCCTTGCCCAGCAGATTTGCCAGCGTAAAGGGTTGGGTAATATAATGTTGCAACTGGAAAAAAAAGTTCAGAGTGAAAACCCTGAGGAAAAAGAGGAGGCGGAAAAGTTAATGGCGCGGCTGGGGAAATATAGCCATCAGCTTAAACTGAAGGCCGAAGGCCTCAAGGACAAAGAACCGCTGCAGTATTATGAAACCTGCCGTAACTTGGCCGAACAATTTAAGGGGCATGCAATCGGCGACGATTCCCAGAAGACTTTAGATGAATTGAAAAATGATAAAGTCTTTCAGGACGCCCTCAAGGCCGACCGCGAATGGCAGAAGATCGAGAAGATAAAAGAAAGTCTTAAACCCTGCCAGTCAGATAAACCGCTGGAAATTAACCATTGCGAGAAGTGCCGTAAGAAGAACGAAAGTGTTATTGCGCAATTAGTCTCGGCCTGCAAAGGACTTCTCAAGCAGCATTCCGATACACCAGCCGCTTCTAAGGCCCAGGATTTTTTAGGGGAACTGGAATAAAAAAATATGCCATTAACCTGCGTAATCGGTATCCAATGGGGTGATGAGGGTAAAGGTAAGATCGTTGATTACCTGGCCGCCCAACACGATTTAGTCGTCCGTTTCCAGGGCGGCAGTAATGCCGGCCACACCGTTGTCCGGGGCAACCAGAAATTTATTTTACATTTAATTCCTTCCGGTATTCTGCATTCAGGAGTAAAATGCGTGATTGGCAATGGGGTGGTCATTGACCCGGCGCAATTGTTAAAAGAGATTAAAGAATTAACCGCACGGGGTATTTCCGTTAAAAATAATTTATATATCAGCGACCGCGCCCATCTGGTTTTGCCTTATCATAAAATTCTGGACCAACTGTCTGAAGTACAAAAAGGGAGCGACAAAATCGGCACGACCGGCTTGGGGATCGGGCCGGCCTATACGGACAAATGCGCCCGCGTCGGCCTGCGGGTGGTTGACCTTTATCAACCGGCCTATTTTAAAAAACGACTCCAACAAAATTTAATTGATAAAAATAGGCTGCTCGGCCAAAATTCGCATTATCAGCCGCTGAACTTTCAAAAAATTTATCGTGATTATCAAATCTATGCTCAGTTATTAAAACCGTATGTCTGCGATACGCGGGTATTAATTCAGAAGGCGGTTGAGGTCAACCGGCGGATTCTTCTGGAGGGTGCCCAGGGAACACTTCTTAACGTTGATTTTGGGACTTACCCGTTTGTTACTTCTTCCAATTCCGATATTTCCGGTGTCTGCGCCGGCACGGGCATTGCGCCCCAGCGGATTAACCGGGTGGTCGGCATCTTGAAAGCGTATGCCACGCGGGTGGGTGAAGGGCCGTTTCCAACCGAGTTAACCGGCGAGGAAGGCGAACGTTTGAGGAAAATCGGCAACGAATTCGGCGCCACCACCGGCCGGCCCAGACGCTGCGGCTGGCTTGATTTAGTCAGCGCTAAATATTCGGTGGAAATTAACGGCGTGACCGAACTGGTCATAATGAAACTGGATATCTTGAGTCCTTTCAAAAAAATTAAACTCTGCACGGGCTACCGGTTTAAAAATAAGATTTATAAGGATTTTCCGGCTGATTTAACCTTCCTGGCGAAATGCCGGCCCGTTTATAAAGAATTTCCCGGCTGGGGAACCGATCTCAGTATGATAAAAAAATACCGGCCACTGCCGGCCCAAGCCCGCCGTTACCTGGAATTTATCAGCCAGTCGCTTGGTGTCAAAATCAAGATGGTTTCCGTTGGTTCAGAACGCAATCAGATAATTTTATTATAAAAGATGGAACTTCCCAAAAATTTACCGCAGCATATCGCGATTATTATGGACGGCAACGGCCGGTGGGCGGCCCAACGGAAGTTATCCCGGATTAAAGGCCACGAAAAAGGCGCCCAGTCCGTTCAAAAGATTGTCCGCGCCTGCGCCGAAATCGGAATTAAACACCTGACCCTCTATGCTTTTTCCAAAGAAAACTGGAAACGCCCCAGTTACGAAATCAACTTTTTGATGCGGATGCTGAAAAGATATCTGATTAAACAACGAAAAGAATTGATGAAGAATAATATTATTTTTAAAGCAATCGGACGGATTGCCGAATTACCGCCCGGGGTTCAAAAGGAATTGGCCCAAACCGTTCAGGTCAGCGCCGGTAATACCGGACTGGTTTTATGCCTGGCGCTTAATTACGGCGGCCGGACCGAAATAGTTGATGCGGCGCGCCGTCTGGCGGCCGATGTTAAAAATAATGTTCTGGATATTAACGATATCACCGAAGAAAAATTAGCCGGTTATCTTTACGACCCGGCGATACCGGACCCGGACCTTTTAATCCGGACCGCCGGCGAACTGCGGGTCAGTAACTTTTTACTCTGGCAGATTTCCTATACGGAATTCTGGGTCACGCCGGTTTTATGGCCCGATTTTGATAAGGAACATTTATACCAGGCCATCCGGGATTACGCCGGACGGGAACGTCGCTTCGGGGGTTTGGAAAAACAGGATAAATAATTATTAATCGTTTACCCGTAATGGAGCACTATGTTACGACAAAGACTATTCTGGGGTTCGCTCCTGATCGGACTAATCACTTTTTTATTCTGGTGTGATTATTCCACCACCCGTCCGGTTGGTTTTACCCTCTTGATGATGACGGTGGCCGGGGCCGGGCTTTATGAATTTTATAAAATGTATGAAAATATCGGGATTATTCTGCCTAAGATTTTTCCAATTATTATTGCCGTCAGTTGGTTTTTTATCAACTTAGTTTTGTCCTCAATTCTATCGGCCGGCCGTGATTTTTTACCGTTTGATATCATTTTCCTGGTATTTTTAACCGGGGCCGTTGCTTATTATCTTTTTAATAAAGATGTAACAAAGATTAATCATTTATTTATTCTCGTCGCCGGTTTTGTTTATATCTGTTTGCCTTTATATTATATATATTTAATACGTTATGACCGAGGGTTATTTTTTCTAATTTATTTTATTGCGTTGAATAAATTAGCTGATACGTTTGCTTATTTCGGCGGTCGTCTTTTCGGCCGGCATCGGTTAGCGCCTCAAATCAGCCCCAACAAAACCGTTGAGGGATTAATCAGCGCCTTGATTCTCGGTTCGTTCAGCGGATTATTTTTATGGTCATTATTACCGGTTTCACCGGAGATAGGCCAAGGCCAATGGTGGGTATATTTAGCGATAATTAATTTTGCCATAATTTTAGCCGGACAATCCGGTGATTTATTGGAATCAATGTTTAAGCGCTACTGCCAGGTTAAAGATTCCAGCCGGTTGGTCCCCGGGCTGGGCGGGGTGCTGGACCTGATTGATTGTTTATTGCTCAGCGCGCCAGTGGCGTATTATTTAAGCATTTTTTTAAGAATGAAGTAGCGCGGGAGCCGTTCCTGCCTAGGCGGGACGGATATCTCCCGTCCTGATATAGAGTTCGTTAGGTTTGATAACGGATTCCGGTTTAAATGTAACTTAACTTCGCCTCAGGCGGATCAGAGTTGAGAAAATCAAAACTAAAGTTTTGAGTTACATTATGCAGGAGGAAAATCCTTGAAAACTAGCCGGAAAATAGAATTAGGTGAAAATTATAACCTACTGGATATCTTCGGTCCTTATGACCGTTATCTCAAGTTAATCCGCCATCATTTTAATATTAAGATTAACCTGAAGCATAATGTCTTAAAATTAACCGGTGAAAAAAAGTCGGTTAACCGGGCGGTTTGTATTTTAGAGCAATTGCTCAATACCGCCCAAACCAGGCCGGCTCCGTTAACCGAAGAAGAAATCATAAAATTAATAAATACAGTGGAGCGGTCCGGTGATAAAACCGGTTGGGTCTCCGGTATCAGAACCTGTCTCGTCGGCAGACGGAGCGGTTCAAAAACACCGGTTATGACCGAATCTAATGACTTTTCTGCCGAGCCGTCGGGTTTATCAAAAATTCCGGTTGACGTCAAGGCGCGCACGGCCGGCCAGGAGCGGTATATAAAAACACTGGAAAAATATGACATTGTTTTTTGTATTGGTCCGGCCGGAACCGGCAAGACTTACCTGGCCGTGGCGCGGGCCCTGAAGTCTTTACAAAGCGGCGAAGTCAAGAGAATCATTCTTGCCCGTCCGGCGGTAGAAGCGGGCGAACGGCTCGGATTCCTGCCCGGCAGTTATGAGGAAAAAGTTAATCCGTATCTCAGGCCTCTTTATGACGCGGCGGAAAGTTTCCTGAGTTATCAACAATTAAAACGACTGATGGAGACGGATGTAATTGAAGTGATTCCTCTGGCTTATATGCGCGGGCGGAACCTGGGTGATGCCTTTATCATCCTGGATGAAGCCCAGAATACGACCTCGGACCAGATGAAGATGTTTCTCACCCGGATGGGCACCGGTTCCAGGATTGTAACCACCGGCGATATTACCCAGATTGATTTACCACCCGGGAAAATTTCAGGATTGGTAGAAGTTCAGGGAATGCTGAATGAAGTCCCGGGGATTGCCTTCTGTTATCTGACCAAAGCAGATATCGTCCGGCATCCGCTGGTCCAGGCCATCGTTGAGGCCTACGAATCCAAAAGCAAATACCAGAAAAAGAAACAGAAATAATATCAAGCGGGCTTCATAAAGTATCACCAATAAATTCTCCTAAAAACAATAAAATTTTACTTGACAAATGGACTATAATAGACTACAATACCTTATATAAGACTAAAAAGACTTTTATAGGGGCGATATGATTAGCGATATTATGACTTTGCCAGAGGTAGCTGAGTATTTTAAGGTTGATAAAAAGACCATCTATCGGATGGTCAAGAACAAAGAAATCCCGGCCTTTAAGGTTCGCAGTGAGTGGCGGTTTAAAAAGCCGGTAATTGATGACTGGATTGCTCAATCCAATATAGTTCAATCTCAAACCACTGATTCTAATTCCCGTTCTTTTGAAATCCCGATTATCGGACGAATTGCCGCTGGGGTTCCTATTCTGGCTGAAGAAAATATTGAAGGCACGATTACGGTTGATCGCAATCTGGTCCGAAATCCGGATAAGGTTTTTGCCCTTAAAGTCCAGGGCAACAGTATGATTAATGCCGGTATCAATGATGGCGATATTATTCTGGTGCGCGAGCAATCCATAGCCGAAAACGGCGATTTGGTTGCGGTGTTAATTGACAACGAAGCCACGGTCAAAAGATTCTATTGGGAAAAAGGTAAGGTTAAACTCAAACCCGAGAACGAAAAGATGAAACCTATTATCGTTGACCCCAAGGATAAGAATGTTAGAATTGTCGGTAAGGTGGAACGGGTGATTAAAAAAGTATAGCAAAGCAAAATTATTATGCGTTATTACGGATGCAAAGAAAAATTGCTTGATTTCTTAAGTGAAGGCGTGGCAAAAACAGGAATTAATTCTGGCGCTATTTTTTGCGACCTTTTTTCAGGAACAACGACTGTGGCAAGATATTTCAAGAAAAAGGGCTATACGGTATATGCAAATGATTTCTTGGAGTTCTCCTATGCTCTGGCAAGAGCGTATATAAAAAATAATTCCAATCCCGGTTTCAGTGGACTCAAGAGAATTGTTGTTGGACTTAATGGTAGTAAATATAATATAAATCTGGTTATAGATTATCTTAACAGATTAAGCCCCATAAAAGGATTTATTTACAGCAACTACTGCCCAAGTGGAACTAAGCATCTTGATTCACCACGCCAATATTTTTCTGATAATAACGCGGGTAAAATAGATACCATTAGAACCGAGATTCAAGAATGGAAAGACAAATCATTAATTACCAGTGATGAATTTTATGTACTACTGGCTTCTCTGATAGAAGCAGTTCCTTATGTCGCTAACATCTCTGGTAACTATGCTGCATATCTTAAACATTGGGACCCACGGGCACTCAAAACTATCACATTACAGGTGCCTGAGATACCGGAAAGCATCCGAAAAAATAAAGCATACAAATCTGATGCCAACGAACTGATAAAAAATATATCCTGCGATATTTTATATTTAGACCCTCCTTATAATGAACGTCAATATGCGCCAAACTATCATATATTAGAGACTATTACCAAGTGGGATAAACCAAATATTAATGGTGTCACTGGAATGAGACCCTATGGAGAACAAAAATCAGCATTCTGTCAAAAGAATATTGTAACCACTGCTTTCAATGCAATTGTCAATGATGCTAAAACAAAATTTATACTATTAAGTTATAATGATGAAGGAATTATGTCTGAGCAACAGATTGTAAACATTTTATCTCAACGAGGAAAAGTGGAAATCTTTAGAAAAGCCTATCGCCGTTATCGTAGTATTAATCAGGATAATACCGACCCTCGTACCGTATACGAAAAACTATATTTTGCAAAAGTTTCTAAAGGATAACCCAAATGGCTGAACGATTAAATAACCTGACTGGAAAAGAATGGTTACAACATTCTTTTAGTATTTGGCGTGATATTCAAAAGAACAAAGAAGAGCGAACCTTAAAGCATCCGGCCATGTTCCCCATTAAATTGGCTGAGCGTCTTATAGATATATTAGTTAATAATAAGGATGCGGTTGTTCTTGACCCCTTTATGGGTAGTGGTAGCACTTTAATTGGCGCACAGAACAAAAAATTAAAAGGCATTGGGTTTGAACTGAATACGGACTATATTACAATGGCTAAAAATCGTTTAGAAAATGGTTATAAAACGATGTTTAATACTAATCAAT
>ERZ1292633.1821-Hain-H41-02um-R1-1821-length-22523-cov-19_pt1 | contig 22523 bp, 17 predicted proteins | sample MGYA00564406_ERZ1292633 | MGnify/ENA primary metagenome ERZ1292633 (study PRJEB36523, sample SAMEA6512639) | groundwater metagenome | collected 2019-01-08 | study: AquaDiva: Metagenomics assemblies of 32 groundwater samples
TTGGCTTGTCTTTTTAGATCGTAGGGTGCGTTCAGCGTAAGCGCAATGCACCGGGCGGTGGTACATGAATAAATAAGTTCGGCGCAATGTTTATTGCGCCCTACTAAACTCATCAATATATGCTTTCACCGCCGCCACATCAGCATCCTTGACCACATATCGCTGCGGCAGATCCTCTAAACGCTCAAAGCCAGCGGGACGTTCAGGTTCATGGCCAATGGCTTCAACAATACTTTCAGCAAATTTTGCCGCTTGCGCTGTCTCCAGGCAAATCAATGGAATACCTGCTTCACGATGCGCCATCCCTACTTTTATGCCATCTGCAGTATGCGTATCCACCAACACATGATAGTTCTGATAGATTTCCCGTATGGTGGCAATCCGCGCCGGATGATTACTACTTCCCGATATGAAACCATAATCTTGTATTTTCGCAAACAGTGGTGTGCCCGACAGATCAAAAGGATTTCCTTGATCCACCTCAGCCCACAATTCGGTCACTTGGTTTGCATTTCTATCGGTCAGGTCAAAAATAAATCGCTCAAAGTTGGATGCTTTGGAAATATCCATCGACGGACTGCTGGTGTGTTTTGTTTCTACCGTGGTGCGCGGGCGGTAAACACCGGTTCTAAAAAATTCGTCCAGCACATCATTCTCGTTGGTCGCCAGAATCAGGTGTTTAATCGGCAACCCCATCATGCGGGCAACATGTCCCGCACAAATGTTGCCAAAATTTCCTGATGGCACGGCAAATGAAACCTGTTCGTTGTTGGTCTTAGTCGCCGCAAAATAGCCTTTAAAATAATACACCACCTGCGCCACAATACGCGCCCAGTTGATGGAATTGACAGTGCCGATTCGATGGGCCTGTTTGAAGGCGTGATCATTGCTGACCGCCTTCACAATATCCTGGCAATCGTCGAATACACCCCGGATAGCAATATTAAAAATATTGCTATCCTGCAAAGAGAACATCTGCGCAGTCTGGAAGCGGCTCATCTTTCCCCAAGGGGAAAGCATAAAAACACGGATCCCATGCTTACCTCGCATGGCATATTCGGCACTGGAACCTGTGTCACCCGATGTGGCGCCGAGAATATTTAATTCATCCCCTGTTTTCTCAAGCTGATACTGAAAAAGATTGCCCAGTAATTGCATGGCAATATCCTTAAATGCCAAGGTCGGTCCATTGGATAACCCTAAAATATGCAGACCGGGTTCCAATGTTTTAAGGGGCGTGATATCGGCACTACCGAATATTTCAGGTGTATAGGTTTGATGAATGATGCTACGCAAATCATCTGCGGGGATATCATCCACAAAACGAGAAAGAATTTCAAAGGCGAGTGATGGGTAACTCATATCGCGCCATGTGTCCAGTTCTGCCGTTGTAATGCAAGGATATGCCTCGGGTATGGCCAACCCACCATCAGGCGACAAACCGCTTAACAGTATTTCAGAAAAAGATTTGGGGGACATCCCGCCGCGAGTTGAGATATAACGCATGTTTGATTTTAATTCGTTAAGTAAAGGCTATTGATTATGCACAACAAGCACCAAGAAACATTGGTAATACCTGGAGAAACTGGATGAGATACCGATTGATTGTGCCATCTAATCCAGCTAAATGATTGATTCTTTAATTATTCAGCTCTTCTATGCGAATACGAATCACCTTATTCGTCACAACGGGTAATGACTCAATGCGGGCAATGGCGGCATTGATATTCTTCTCTACGGTTAAATGTGTCAGCATAATGATACTGACCTTGTCTGAATCACTGCTGGCCTCCTTCTGAATCATTGCGCTGATGGAGATATTATTATCCGCCACAATGCGCGTAATCTCCGCCATCACCCCCGGTTTATCAATTACTTGCATGCGCAGATAATACGATGTCTCAACATCTTCCATCGGTATCACCGGTGTATCCGACAGTAAATCCGGCTGGAATGACAGGGTTGGAACGCGATGCATCGGGTCAGCGGTTTGCATTCGCGTCACATCAACCAGATCAGCAATGACCGAGCTGGCCGTCGGTTCGGCCCCCGCTCCGGCACCGTAGTAAAGCGTTGCGCCGACAGCATCTCCTTTGACTACGATGGCATTCATCACGCCTTCGACATTGGCAATTAATCGCCGCACCGGAATTAATGTGGGATGCACACGTAATTCGATGCCTTTTTCCACACGTTTGGTAATCCCCAACAGTTTGATACGGTAGCCAAGTTCCTCGGCATAACGGATATCCTCCCCTGTCAGCTGGGTAATTCCTTCGGTATACACTTTGCTGAATTGTACCGGGATACCAAATGCAATGGCCGCCATCAATGTGATTTTATGCGCTGCATCTATGCCTTCAATGTCATAAGTTGGATCAGCTTCCGCGTAACCCAACTTCTGTGCCTGATCCAAGACCTGATCAAAGGGCAATCCCTTCTCACGCATTTCAGACAGGATAAAATTCGCTGTGCCATTAATGATGCCGGCAATCCAGGTAATACGGTTTGCGGTCAATCCTTCACGCAGGGCTTTAATAATGGGTATGCCACCTGCGACCGCCGCTTCAAAGGCAACGATCACACCTTTGGCGCGCGCCGCCGCAAAGATTTCAGTTCCATAATTAGCCAGTAAGGCTTTATTGGCAGTCACGACGTGTTTACCGTGAGCAATCGCTTCCAGTATTAAATCCTTGGCGATCGTTTGTCCACCAATCAACTCAACCACAATGTCGATGTCAGGATGAGTCACAATCTCATGCGCATTATCGGTCACAATCACATCATGATCCGCAAAGCTGCGTGCTCTATCCAGATCCCGGTCTGCGATCATTTTGACGACAATTGCACGACCCGCACGGCGGGCTATTTCTTCCTGATTGCGTTTGAGAACGGTATACGTCCCCCCCCCCACAGTGCCAATTCCTAATAAACCAATATTAATGGGATTCATAAAATTTAAAAATTAAAAAAAACGAATTGTATAATCTGATGTTTGATTATATGGGCCAAAAGGCGAGAAATAAATAGTTAAACCGATCCAGGCTATGTTCCATAGCGTTTGCGATAACGCTGAAGAAAATGAGCAATACGACCCATTGCTTCCGTCAGGTCATCCACATTGGGCAAAAATACTACACGAAAATGATCCGGGTGCCTCCAGTTGAAACCAGTACCTTGCACCAATAAAACCTTTTCTTCCAATAGCAGATCCAAAGCAAATTTCTGATCATCCTTAATCGGGTAAATCTCAGGATCCAGACGCGGAAATAAATACAACGCTGATTGAGGTTTAAAACAACTCACGCCAGGGATATCTGTCAGCAATTGCCAGGCGACGTCGCGCTGACGCATCAACCGGCCGGTTGGCAGCGTCAAATCATAAATACTTTGATAGCCTCCCAATGCCGTCTGAATTCCAAACTGCGAGGGCACATTGGCACATAGCCGCATGGAGGCAAGCATATTAAGCCCCGCGATGTAATCACGCGCATGATTTTTTTCACCGGAAACAACCGCCCAGCCCGAGCGAAAACCCGCTGCGCGGTAATTTTTTGACAAGCCATTAAACGTCACAAACAAAACATCATCCGCTAATGAGGCAATCGATGTATGCGTCACCTGTTCGTACAAAATCTTGTCATAGATTTCATCCGCATAGATGATCAATTGATGCTGACGGGCAATCTCAATGATCTCAAGCAGTAATTCTTTCGGATACAATGCACCGGTCGGGTTATTCGGATTAATAATGACAATGGCACGTGTTCTTGAAGTAATTTTGGCGCGAATATCCTCCAGATTAGGCAACCAGCCGGTCGCCTCATCACATAAATAATGCTTTGCCATCCCTCCCGAAAGCACAACCGCAGCAGTCCATAAAGGATAATCCGGCATCGGAATCAGCACTTCATCGCCATTATCCAGCAATGCCTGCATCGTCAAAACAACCAGCTCGGATACCCCATTGCCAATAAAGATGTCATCCAGTTGCACGTTACTGATCTGCTTTTCCTGGGTGTAATGCATAATCGCTTTGCGGGCAGCAAACAGACCTTTGGAATCACAATAACCTGAGGCATCTGACAAGTTATGAATAACATCCTGCAGAATTTCCTCAGGCACATCAAAACCAAACGTGGCCGGATTGCCAATGTTGAGCTTGATAATGTGGTGACCTTCTTCTTCCATTTGCCGGGCGCGTTCGAGTACGGGTCCTCGAATGTCATAACAAACATTTGCCAGTTTGCTGGATTTTAAAATTGGACGCATGATTAGAGATATTTACGGAGATTGAATAAAAATTCAAAACCTGCAATACAATAGATAGTTTTTCTAGGAATTAATCAGATGCAGCATTATATACACAATATAAGCGATACTGAATTAATAACAAATTTAGCTTCTTAAATCGCATAGCAACAAATATTTTTACTACCTGCATCCAATTCAATACCCTTCAGCAATTCTATTTATTAAGTTCTTAAAATAAAGCTGGTTAAGGTATAATCATCGGTTTCTCAATTTTGAATTGTTTGGGGGGGCTATGCCTATTTATGAATATCTTTGCAATTCATGCGGTGCCGAGAAAGAACATTTGCAAAAGATTAACGATGCACCCATTACTGCTTGTCCCGTTTGCGGTAGCAGCAACTATACAAAGCTCATATCGGCTGCAGGGTTTCAGTTGAAAGGAAGTGGATGGTATGTAACCGACTTTAAGAATAACAAAGCAAAGCAGACCGATTCTCAGTCAACCACCAAAGAGAGCGCGCAACCAGCACCAGCAGCCACTCCGGACGTAACAACAAGTAAAGAAAGCAGTACGGTCCCTGCTACAACCGTTGATTAACTGGATTAGATAGATAGCTGACTAATTTTCAGCTCAGTAAACGATTGATATCTGCGGTATACCCAAGAAAAATCATAAATCTCACCCAAACTATTTAACAGAACTATGCGTACAAATTACTGTGGCGCCATCAATACAGAATATCTTGATCAAACAGTGGCGCTCTTTGGCTGGGTTCATCGGCGAAGAGACCATGGTGGCGTGATATTCATTGATTTGCGCGATCGCGAAGGTCTGGTGCAGATCGTATGCGATCCTGACAATGTGGAAACATTTCAAACGGCAGAAAAAATACGCAATGAATTTGTGCTGAAAATTACCGGCAAAGTAAGGAGGCGCCCTGAAGGAACGATCAATTCGTCGTTATTCAGTGGAGAGATCGAGATTCTGGTGGCAAAAATCGAAGTTCTGAATACTTCATTGACGCCGCCTTTTCTGATGGATGATGACAATATCAGCGAGGCTGTCCGGCTGGAGCACCGCTATCTTGATTTACGGCGCCCGGTGATGCAATCCAATCTCCGTTTGCGTCATCAAGTGGCCATGGCTGTGCGTGTATTTCTTGATCAGCATGGGTTTCTGGATATTGAAACACCCATGCTGACCAAATCCACACCGGAAGGCGCGCGGGATTATCTGGTACCGTCACGGGTCAATGCCGGTCATTTTTTTGCCTTGCCCCAATCTCCCCAGTTGTTCAAACAGCTTTTGATGGTGTCAGGATTCGACCGTTATTATCAGATAACCCGGTGCTTCCGCGATGAAGACCTGCGAGCAGACCGGCAACCTGAATTTACACAAATCGATATTGAAACGTCTTTCCTCACAGCCGATGAAATTATGTCACTGATGGAAGAGATGATACGTGGTCTGTTTAAGACCCTGAATAATGTGGATTTACCCGATCCATTCCCGCGTTTGACTTATGCCGAGGCTATGTTCAAGTACGGCTCGGACAAACCGGACTTGCGCATTCCGCTGCAATTTACCGAATTAACTGACATCATGAAAGAGGTACCTTTCAAGGTATTTCGTGAAGCTGCAGAAAAATCGGATGGTCGTGTCGCTGCTTTATGCATACCCAAAGGCGGTGAGTTATCGCGCAAGGAGATTGACGACTATACCAATTTTGTGGCGATCTATGGCGCCAAAGGCTTGGCTTACATTAAAGTCAATAATCTGGCAGAAGGTCTGGAAGGATTGCAATCGCCGATCCTGAAATTTCTGCCCGAAGAAACAATCAAAACAATCCTTGCCCGTACCAACGCAAAGGATGGGGATTTGATATTCTTTGGCGCGGATAAAGCCAAAATAGTTAATGAATCTTTAGGGGCATTGCGTATTAAAATTGGCCATCAGCATGGCCATGCGGAATCCGGCTGGAAGCCATTATGGGTGATTGATTTTCCAATGTTTGAGCGTGATGAAGAAGAAAATCGCTGGCAGGCATTGCATCATCCTTTCACCTCACCCGCCGACGGGCATGAGGATTTATTGGAAACAGATCCCGGCAATGCGCTCTCCAAAGCCTATGATATGGTACTGAATGGTTCGGAAATCGGCGGGGGTTCGGTGCGGATTCATCGCCAGGATATTCAATCCAAGGTATTTCGCGCTTTAAATATTTCGGAACAGGAAGCGCAGGAGAAATTTGGTTTCCTGTTGGAAGCATTACAATATGGCGCTCCACCACATGGCGGCATTGCATTCGGCTTGGATCGCATCTTAACCATGATGACAGGCTCAGAATCGATTCGTGACGTGATTGCATTTCCTAAAACACAACGCGCCCAATGCTTGTTAACACATGCTCCCAGCACAGTGGATGAAAAACAATTAAAAGAATTAAACATCCGCCTGCGCCAAATCGAAACAAAACCTAGCTGATTGATAACCCATCGTTCCGATGTACAAAATACCGGTTTCTGTTTTGGTTATCATCCACACTGCGGATTTACAGGTTCTATTGCTGGAACGCGCTGATCATCCGGGTTATTGGCAATCGGTCACCGGGAGTCAGAATCCGGGCGAAACACTGTACCAAACGGCTTTACGCGAAGTTTCTGAAGAGACCGGTTTAAACGCCGCTCATTATTCTCTTACAGATTGGCAAATGGAAAACCAGTATGAAATATACGAAGAATGGCGTTGGCGCTATGCGCCGGATACTCGCTTCAATACCGAACATGTCTTTGGTTTATATTTGCCTGACATAATGCCGATAAGAATCACTGCGAGGGAACATTTGAATCACATTTGGCTGCCCTGGCAACAAGCGGCAGAGAAAGTCTTCTCAAGCAGCAATGCAGATGCCATTCGTCACTTGCCTGTGCACCAGCGATCTGATCAAAATAACTCTTAATCCGCTCCGCCGTCACCGGCAAATCGCTCCAGATATTTTTTGATGATTGCCCTGGTTTTCATATTCTGTACACGATGCAGCACAATGTAATTGACGATGCCATGCATGATCAGAGCCAATAACAGTCCCTCAAAAATACCGAGCCGGTAAACAAGCAAGGCACAAAGTGTGGCCAGTATCATGGCATATTGACCTTGATGGGCAACATGCAATAATCCCATGATCATTTTCCAGCCGGTAAAAATCATAATGACGGCTAAGGAGAATTTGGGCAGATATTCCAGATATTGTGTATTCAATACAAAGAAAAGGACAACAAAACCTATCACCAATACTGAAAATTTGGTGTAGGCACCCGCCAGCTTGTTCGTGGTGCTTTTGGCTACGCCATCCAAGTTAGTCATGCCACCAAAAAAACTTGATCCCATGTTGGCTATCCAAATAGCTAGTAAGCTGTTATTAGTATTGCACTTGCGTTGTAAAGGATCTATCTTCTGAATGGCTGCATTACTCATGACTTGTTCAATCACATCAATAATGGCCAGCATGGCAGCAAAACCAATCACATACAACCAGATCAACGCATTATCAAAATGCGGTAACGGCAATGACAGACTGAGCGGCACATCTTCGACATGCAGCATAGGCATAGTAATAAATTGCGCCAGAACTACTCCCGCGATAATCAACACAAAATAGGGAATAGCCGGTTGCGTCGTCTGGAATTTGGCGAAGAGATACAGAAAAACAGCGAATCCCGCTATCGATATCAGAAGCATCTGGATGTGTGCGCCATTCCAGAATGCGTCAGATGCCAGCCCTTCGGGTATTTCGTAGGTCATGGCAAAAAAGTTGATGGCGATCTTTAGCCCTACACCGGCTAACAGGCCTTCAACCAGATACTCGGGCACTGCCAGGAGAATGTATTTTTGCAGATTAAACTTCCAAATAATGGCTTGCATAAATGCGGTCAGGAAAATGACAAAAGCCATATTTTCCATACCGAAGCTTGCCACACCCAGTGCAAGAACGGGTGCCAGGCCAGCTGCCACACCGGGTGCTCCGATATAGTTTCCCGGTTTGCTCCAGGCATTGACCCAACCAACAAAACACGCTAGAACAACGGTAGCCAATGCAACCTTGATGGGATACTCGGACATCATCGCAATACCGACTGTCAGCGGGATTGCCATTGTTCCCGTTATAATTCCAGCCTGGAGATCACGAATAAAGAATTTAGTCTGAAATGCTGCTGAGTCTTGCATGTTGTGGGATCAAATCCAGATGCTTTATTAAAATCCTTCAGATTACATGCGTGGCATTTCTTTGTTTGAGGTTTGAATGCAGCGAACGTTAAGGTGGTATATGCGTATCGTTAGTAACGAATCTCTAATCTGTTTACATCATTACCTGTTGTTAGCCATTTGTATTCTAAGTTGATGTATAAATTTGGTGAAAGAATTGCCCCAATTATTTCCATTTCAGCTCATTGACATGCCATAACATACTTTTAAGTAGTTATTAATCTTTTGATTGGCGTACTGACCTCCATCCTAACTGAAAAGTATACAAATCTTCAGCCAGATTCACAGATAACCGTACATCATTACCAATAATTGTAATCAGATTATAATTGTTAAGACCATCCTTTCACCTTCTAGCGTATATTACCGAATTCCTCTCCTTATGATTTCAGTAATCTTGCTGCGTATTTGCTTCTATAATTCATTATTCCTCAGCCTTCCGCACTTCTGCTTCGTGTTCATCTTGTGCTTCTGAGTCATCGTCAATTTGATCCTGAAGTTTATCTTTTCCATGTATAGAATCTTCTTCTGCAATTTTCTGCTCTTCAGTTTTTCGAACTTCTGCTTCATGCTCGCCTTCTGCTTTTAAAGCGCCGATAGCTTGATCCTGATCAGAAACTGGAGCTTCATCTTTTTCATATACATCCTGTATACCTTCTTCTGCACCCTTACTGACATCCCTTTCTATGTTGCCTTCACTATCTGTGTTTTTATCATCACTTTTAGAACCGAAAAGACCTAAAAACCAATCAAATAAACCCATAGTGCTTCTCCTTTTATTGAAACAACGATAAATTGATAAGTCCAGTGCGATATATGCGGATATCAAACTTCAACAATAATATATTAGAATAGCCGCATAATTACTCATTATTTTTTTAATGATAACAGATAAAGTTCAAATCAAAATAAAATGTTATTGTAATAGAAGAGATGTTCACTACCCTATCTATCATCGCGGTTTCAAAGCAGTGTTACTGTAAACAACTTAATCGAGAAAGAGCACTTTCATTATTCCATTGTCACTATAAAACAAGTTTTCTCATATGAAAGCGATACAAAAAATGACACGACCCAAGCAATTGACAACTTAACGAACTCTATCCGAGCCGTTCTATCATTTCAAACTTCCTGGTATCTAGATCAGCACATCCAGTCAGTATTTGCAAACGAGGTGCTAAATCAGGAACCTTGTCTTTTATAATATCGAGTGCAAACTTACTAAGGAATAATGCCTTTTCTTTTGCCAGGCGGTATTCAGGACCAGCTTCATCTCTATACACACCTGAAGTCAAAAGCACGACACCATTTGGATCAATCCGGCCTTCGTCAATATTATTTTTCAGAAGTCTTGCAGCAGTTTCAATGGCAACCGAAAGATTGGGATCAAACGGTCCAACTATAAAAGCTGTATTAATAACATGCAACCAGTCAAAACCGCGTCCAACCCCCAGCACCCATTCTTTGTGTTCAGCTTCTTCGATTGGCCTATTTGAAGACCGGATCTCAGCAATATGCCTGATATTTCCCCGTACTAACGGTAAAAAATCCCGAATAATCCGTTCAGGCATTGAGGGATAAAGTGAGCGAAGCATTTCTTCCAGTTCAAGCTGAGAAGATTCCTTTGTATTCGCCAGATCAATGAAACGACCATTCTCACCATGCAGAATCAGGGCATCCAAGTCAGTTTCAATTCCGCAAACAATCGGCACCACCGCGCCGCCTTTGCCATAAACAGATTCAAATTGATTCTTCAGTTTTATAGCTGCAACCCTGGCAGCATCAGTATCATAATGAAATCCTCTGCAACCGCGATGAGTATCCCCGCGTGCAAAGTGATAAGTTACAAAGATCAGGCAGTGCCTGCCGCGGTTTATGGAATACCCTACCCACTGATCAATGGCCGCTTGAAAGAATGGCCAGCCTAAATCAAAAATTCCCCCAAGATTACGGAATGGTTGAATGATTCCAAGAGCAGTTTGCGTCATGACCGGTAGGTGCAATCGGCCATCCATACATTTAAGCGCTGCTATTTCAGTTGGATGCTCACCCCTATACCTGCGCCTCTCCGTAGCTAAGTCCATAAAAGCCTGAGAGTGCCGTGCATTCAAGTCAAGCAGATAATCTATTCCAGTTTCAGAACTATTCACCATTTGTCTCCTATTTATTTTTATGAGTAAAAATCTATGGTGTTTGTATGATTAGCCGAGACAACCATGCCTCAGACGCTACTTGATTAAAATTTAGTATGCTATCTGGAAAAAAACCAAATATTAAAATTAATAAAGCAGGGACACATAACAAAACCAATTCACGCAATTGTAAATCATGCGTCTGATTAACATCAACATGTAAAATAGGACCCAGAAATGCTTGCCGGGAAAAAGACAGCATATAAGCAGCGCTAAGAATCGCACCTGTTAGAGCCGCAAACCCTAAAACGGTGTGAGTATTTAATGCCCCAATGATCATTAATAATTCTGCAGGAAACCCACTGGTTCCTGGTATTCCTATACTCGCCAGTGCAAACAAAAAATAAAAACAGGTCAAGCGTGGCATAACTTTAGCAAGCCCTCCTAGATGAACAGCATCCGTACTGCCCAACCGATGCTGAATGAATCCTGCAATCAACATCAACACACTAGCAATTAGTGTAAAGTTGAGCAATTGGAAAATCGCACCTTGAAGCCCTTGCATATTCAAGGAAGCAATTCCGACGAGCACCAATCCAACGTGACTCACACTGGCATAGGCCAACAAACGTCTTAGATTAGTTTGTTGTAATGCAATCAATGCTGCATAAATCAGTGTAGTGGCACCAAAAAGACTTAATATCCAGCTAAATTCAACAGCTGCAATAGGCGCAAGCGGCATGGCAAAGCGCAGAATGCCGTATACACCCAGTTTTAAGCCAACCAATATTGCAACGATATGGGTTGGACCTTCCATAGCGGCAGTAGGTAGCCATGAATGAAACGGAACTAGTGGTGCTTTGACGGCAAAACCAAATAACAATAGAAGAAAAACCAGTGTTTGTTGATTATCAGGAAGTGGGATATCTAACAAGATTGGTAGGCTAAACGACAAATCATGTGGTATGTCACCTCCTATTTGAAATGCGTGATTGGCCGACAAAAGAGTGATGGCGAGAAGTAGCGTCACCCCTCCGGCTAGCATATACAATGTATATTTCATCGCTGCGTCGCGTCGCTGTGAACCAATACCCCATAGACCAATTAAAAAGAAGAATGGAGGGAGTGTCAATTCCCAGAATAAAAAGAACAATACCAGATCTAATGAACAAAAAACTCCGGCAGTCACACCTTGCAATGCTAATAATAATGAAAAATGAAAGCGAGGATTGTGTTGTACTGAATTCCATGAAGCCAGTATTGCCATTAACGTCAATAGCGCTGATAACGGTAAAAATAATAATGAGATACCATCGACACCAATTAAATATTCTATATTAAGCTGCGGTATCCAATCGTATTTCTCGACTAATTGAAAACCTGCTTTAGGTGTATCAAATAAAAATATTGCAAAAACTGTCAGTAATAACTCTAACCCAGCGAATAATAGTGTAATCAACTTGGCTAGATGGGTATTCTGCGTAGCTCCAACTACAATGGCTCCCACTAAAGGAAGAAAAATAATGAAACTCAGCAGTGGAAAATCGGCTTCACTCATTCTAGTTATCCTTGTTAATTAGCACAGCTTTATTATCGTGTTGCTGTGTATTATATAGAGTGGAATACAGTTCATTATTTGTGGAGGAGGTTATGCTCTGGTCAATAACACGCAGCCAGGGTGAAGTATGGAAACCAATACCAATAAGTAAAGAACAAATTATTGCAGCAATAATTCTTTCATTCCTTGGTGACGGAAGCGTACTTGGTTTCGAGGGATTTAGAAAAGGGCCTTGAAAACGCTGTGGTGTTCCAATAAAAATCAATTGGAATGCCCGTAGCAATAATGCGGCCGCCAAAACGTTACCCATCAGTATTGCGATAGAAACAAGCCAACCATATTCTTTGATAGTGCCTTCGATCAATAAATGAATTCCATCAAACCCTGGAGTACCGGGCATGACCATCGTACTTAATGCGCAGATTACAAATAACACGGCTATCGAGGCATTGGCATCGAACATACCACCCAAGCGTGGAATCATGGCCGTATGTGTACGTTTATAAATCATACCAATACTAAGCAACATACCTGCGGTTGCTAACCCAAAAGCAATAGAGAGCAGGATGCTGCCTTCTAATCCGTAAGTATTAAAGTCAAAAATACCAATGACCAGTATTCCAGTTTGACTGATGACGGCAAAAGCTAACAAGCGACGAATGTTAATCTGCATTAATGCCAGCAAGGCACCATAAAAGATTCCTAATAATCCAAATATTAATGCTAGCCATGCCCATCGTTCTGCAACTTCAGGGAGTATTGGCAGTAAGAATCGAATTGCTGCGTAAATACCCAGTTTCAAACCCACCAACAAGATACCTACACTAGCCACAGTGCCTTGTTCTGCCAATACCGGCAGCCAGCCGTGAAATGGAAACAAAGGCATTCGAATGGCAAACCCAAAAAACAGCAGGAAAAAAATCAATGTGGCATATTCCAATGAGGAATCACTTTGTTTAAGAGCTAACCAGTCAAAAGTTAATGTATCTCCTGTGCCCATAATGCCAAACCCGAGCATTAAAAAGCCTACCAGTACCATAAATAAGCCACTGATCCAATGCTGCAATAAAAGAGCGACAACCCAGCGCCTGTTTTGTCCAGAGCCGGCACGTATGGTGATTATGACAACTGGAATCAACTCCAACAGACACCAGAACCAGAATTGCAAAGCATTCATAGCAACAAACGCACCGATTAAAATCGCCTCATATCCTAGTAAGGAAGCAATATGAATCCGATCCGAAGCGCGTCGCGTTGTTAAAGTATAAATCAGTGCCAAGAATGTTAGGATAGCCGTTAATGGTATAAACAGAATACTGGTTCCATCCACACCGACTGTATAAGTAAAAATAATATTTTGTACTTGTTCATAGAGTTGAATACCTGGCTTAGTCTTATCAAAAACCAATAAAAGGTAAATACTCAGTAAAACAGTCAGTATCGAACCAATGAAACCAATACGTGAAGCAATAGCTTGTGAAGGTGATGATAAAACAGCAACCATTGTAATCAATGGAACGAGTGTCATTATTGTTAATAATGGAAATGCTGCTGTTTCCCACCAAAGCGTAATATTTATAATATCCATTCAATCCTCAAATTGAAGATGCACTCAGTAATACCACGAAAACAAACAGGACGAGATACCGCGGCTTGAGTATTAATTTTTCAAATGTATTTGCGGCGTATCCTAGTTGCCTGCCAATATCAACCATTTCCATACCGACACCCCGTAAAACAAGGCGTTCTTCAAACCAATTCATGGCACGAGCCACCCACTCAAACAGTTTTCCGGCAATACCTTTGCCACGGCCAAATTCATTGGCATCATAGCTTGAATGTTCAACCATGATTCTTTGTTCTAGTTGAGCCAGCGATGAGATAGCATTATTGGGAGAGGTAGGTGAACCAATGGCAGGGTCAATGAAATGACTATCAAAATAGTCTAGGTCACGACCTAGACCAATAATAGGTCTAACCAATACCCTGTCCGTAATTGGATCTAGCCAGAAGCGTTGCAATGATGCGATATACATCCAACGGAGTTGAGCTAAGCCACGCGCAACGGGTTTCATCGGATTGCCGTGTACATAATGTAATAGTGATGGTGCAGTCAGAACCTGATAGCCCCTAACAATAGCATGTGCACAGAGATGCCAGCTGGCCAGTTCCCAGAAGCCTAATCCACAAGCAAGAAACATCAAGCCTAGTTGTCCAGAAATAGCAAAACTTATCGAACTCTTTACATCAGTTTGAGTTAATCCAACGATAAAGCTATAAATTGCAGTAGACAAACCGACAATCACTAACAAACCCATCACAAATGGTGCTCGTTCAATAATTGGTTGTAACAAAATAACAAGAAATACTCCGGCATGAACCATTACTGAACCATAAAATAAAGCACTGGATGGTGTTGGCCCTTCCATCGCCCTGGCAAGCCAAGGTGTAAATGGCAACTGCACGGATTTCGCAAATGCAGCAATGACAAAACATAAAGCAATGGCTGTTGCCGTGGATGTGGTTAATCGATCAACTGCAGTATTCAAGTCAGACCAATCTATGGTGCCGACATAAAAAAATGTCAAGCCTATTCCCAGTATAAAACCTGCATCACCAACTCGATTGGTAACAAAAACACGGGTTGCATTAATAACGGCAACAGGCCGGTCATAGGCAAATGAGATTAAGAAATAGGAACATAATCCGGCAATTTCCCACCCAATAAAAGTTCCAACAATATTGTTGGATAAAACCAACAATAACATTGCGGAAGAAAATAGGCTGAGGATAAAAAAGAATCGATGGAATCCAATTTCTTTGTGTATATAGTTAATTGAGAAACGAGTTATAACAACAAGAAGCACTGAAAATAAAGCAACGATTACGACGCTAAATCCTGTAGTAATAAAACTTAACTTAATCACCAAGGTATCACTGCTTAACCATTTTCCAACAATGTAGTGCCCCACATTTTTATTCAAAAGATCAGAAATTAACAAACCTAAAGCTAGTAAGCATGATAAGGAAATAGCGATATTGGCAATACCAGAAGTAGTTCGTTCTCCTGCTTCACCATTAGTTTGATTAAATAAATGACCCAATCCAATAATCGCTGCAGCAAGGAGCGGGAATAGTGGAATTAATATAGCTAGAAAATCCATTTTAGGCTTCCGTTAAATTAGGTTGCTTAATCAAAACCGGGGATAAAGGCATATTTTTATCTTGATAATATTCCATTGAATTACCAAAAACTGGTAGCTCCCTTGGATCTGCTTGCCACGGCACAAAACCAATTCCACGTTCAAATACTGAAATTTCTCCATTATCAGGGTCTATCGTACTGACTAATATCCACCCGCCCCCTATCAATTCACGCAAACTTTCCTGACGTTCATAAATTTGTCCCAGAACTGTGGTACTGGCTTCAACCAGAACTTGCAAGCGAATAGGTTCGTGTATCTCAACCATCTGTTTTGGCAATCCGGTGCGCAAATCGCTGCTGGCACCTTCCATTACACCAAAAAGACCTGTGATATTATGCGGAATTTTTGTACCACAGCCGAAACGCTCGTTGTTAATAGTCGAGAAGTAATATTCCAAGTTAATACCTGCACCAACAGGGCCAACCGTTAACAAAACATTTTCAAGCAGTTTGCCTTCAGGATCCTGAGTTGGGTCATATGAAATAAGAAAAGCGCGTCTGTCCAGAAATATTCCTTGAGAGATAGAGCGACGCCCAATAATTGCAGATGCATTGGTCGCATGCCCATATTCAGGACGAACCTGACTTAAATCATTAGAGCGGAGATGTGCATGGTATATTCCTGCTGCTGGTGTTTTAGGATTATTGGCCGAACTAAAACGTCGGCAACGTTCATGCGCAGAAGCATCCCTTGACTTAATGACATCTATTCGAAATGTTTCAAAATCTGATTGTAAATTTTGAGGAATATCTTCTGTATCGTACCAAGTGATGACGTCACTACAGGTATCATGTTCAGCACCAACAAACCAAGTATCTTCTGGAATAAGAATATTATTTTGAGCTAATAGCTTCCTTATTTCAGGACGATTGGCCATTGCAGCAAATAAACGCGCATTGGGGCCGCCCCGTTTTCCACTACAAGCACCACAATCATGCGCAGCTTCATGGGGATTGTTTTGACTGGTTGAACCATGTGCCATCAAGCAAACTATTGGTGCAAAACCATAAGTTAATCCAGTGCTGCGCATGAAACCGGTAAGTCGAGCAGCTTGCTCATTGTCGGTGAATCCTAATTGAGGATTCTCAGGTGTTGCAGCAGTTTCAGTATTAGGTGCTATAAATAAAAGTTCAGTTGGTACATCTTTTTCAATATTATGTCTAAGCGAATTATTAAATGCTAAAAGGTATTTCGGTAAAAAAGTTCTACTTAATAAACCAACCAAAACTATGGGAGCTAAAGCATCAATAACAGCATGTGAAATAAGAAGACTACGGCGCAATGATTGATTCATCAGGTAGGCAAGTTTTCTGTAAAGACTACGTCCTTTATTATGTTCTTGCAGTGTTTTTTCTGTTCCTTTTCTTGGAATCTCATCAATATTATGTGCAGGAGTTACGACAATAGGACATAGTGCTGTTCTATGTGTATCATCCAACCCTTTATAATTTATTGGTATGCCAAAAAAACCAGCAGCTCCTAATGTTTCAATTGCAGGATTAATTTCCTCCAGTTGGCGACGAATACTTTCTTCGCGCTCATCAATACAAAATACTATCTGTGCTTCAGGTCGTCGGTCACGTTTAGCCCAACGGCCACGATTAAGATTTGCGCGTATTGCTTGAAAAAAATCTTCCCTGTAATGGTATTCATAAGCATAGAGCCAGACTTTACTGCGTTCAGGAGCTGTAAATTCATTCAGTATTGTCAGCATATTTAATAAATCATTTTGCCGCATACCTTGTATTTGTTTTGCATTCAATCCAAGATGTTGACATAAACGAAACAGTCTCCAACCACTATTGAATACACTATGATCATTATTGTTCTCAGCCATTGGGCTGAACTGCCACGTCCACATTAAATCAGCAAGTTCTTGCCATTCGGATTGTTTGTGCCGTTCAGAGCCCGCACGGAGGAGAAGATCTTTAGCCAAGTACGTAAGGTACTCCGGCAATTCACCTTGATACAATTGTTTGCGTACCATAAATTCCGAAAGATTTTTTCGGAAATAATATTGCAGGGTTCCTAATTTTGCTTCAATTTTCCAATTTTCCTGACATGCTTGATTAAGCCATAATCTATCCAGTGTTAAGCGAATAGCCAGATAGTCTGCCAAGTGTAAATCAGCATTATTTTCAGTATGATATCCCGGATGATGCTGCCGCCAGTTAATTAACCCAGACCAACCAGGTAATTCAAGGGCAAGCCGACGCAAATAGCCTTCCCATTTTTCCTCAGGAATTTCCAGCTTAAGCAATTGCATGATGATGCAGTCAATCGCATCTTCAGGTATTTCGGTAATGATTTGTTGCCAGCCCGGCAAGTCATGCAAAAAAGAATTTGCGTCATATTGCACCGTTGACCGCCAAGCCAAATATAATCCAAACTCACTGCGGTTAGGTAATTGCCAAGCCGCAACACCTTCATCCATTACTGATGCACAAATACGTATCAATTGGGGACGAATAGAGACAAGAATGTCTATTCCACTCAATGCCATTACAAAACCACGAAGCGTTATAGTGTCGCCAATTTCATTTAGCATTTCATCCAGCTTGTTATTCGCTGCTTGACGCACTTTCTGATGAATATTACTGCTTGGATTATTGGAGCGTATTTTTTCCAACCAAACTTCAGCCTGATCTCTCGATAGATCAAGCATGTTTTCAGGATGTAATATCGATTGCTCCAGTTTTAGTTTGCTTAAGATACTTTCCCAAAGTGATTGGATCACATGAGTTTCTTCAGTAACGTCATCTCCCAATATTTGGTTGCGTATTTGACTGGGAACATCTGTTTGAAATTTATTTAGTGCATTTAACTCTTCTATTTGCCATTTCAATTGACTAGTAGTAATTGCACCAAGTTCATACAACAGCGCAACACGATAAATATCTTTTCGTGTAATGTTTAAGCCATTTGATTGATAGACTACTTGATCCGCGTGTAATTCTGGGTCATGCGCAAGAGCTGCTAACAAATCATCATTATTAATTCGCCCTTGCTGAAATAAATTCCGATTTTGTGATTCAGGTAAATAGCCGTATATGCCAGTCAGTTCTTCAACTTCTGCCAATGCTTTCTCAAATGGGAGATGCTGAAAACCATGAATGGTATTGTGATGGACAAATTCATGTATTGGACCTTGCCCCGGTAGAACATGATCCAGATGATTCAATGCCGCAATAATTTGTCCGCGCTTATCGAGGGATAAAGAAGTTTCGTGCATCGCTAATCCTATTGAATACGTTGACTGATAATATCGCTCATCTGATAGATAGTTGCCGTTGACAAATCAATCAGTAATGAAGGCCATAGACCAAACAGCACGATATTGGCAACCAATATACCGGCTGCCAATAATTCGGGCGTTCGTAAATCTTCAATCTCACGCATTTCTGGTTTTACCGGTCCTGTGAATAGCATCCCGATCGTTCGCATCGCATATGCAGAACTGATCACAATGCTTAGACCAAGAAATACCATCACGAATCCCCATTGTTGGAATCCACCAATAAATGCATGTAGTTCAGAGAAAAAACCAACCGTACCAGGCAGGCCCATTGCTGCAAATAAGGTAATGGTCATGAATAAAGCAAAGCGTGGCATCACTTCAACTAATGAACTGTAATCCAGGATATTGCGGGTATGAGTTCGTTCATAAAGCAATCCAATCAGTAAGAACATTGCCCCTGCAATTAATCCATGGGCAGTCATTTGTAAAATAGCACCCATAAATCCAGTCAGGTTCAAAGTAGCTATATCTAAAAGCACTATTCCCATGTGGCTAACAGAAGAATAAGCCACCATTGCTTTAAGATCGACCTGCCGCCAGGCTAGTAGCCCCCCATAAATCATGCCAAGTAATGCCAGGAAAACAAGAAGTGGCTGCAACACCTGCGCAGCTTCGGGCAACATAACAACTGCTCTTATTAATCCATAGGCTCCCATTTTCAGCAGAATTCCAGATAAAAGAATACTAATGGGACTGGGCGCTTCAACATGCGCTAAAGGGAGCCAACCATGTAACGGGAAAATAGGCATCTTGACACCAAAGCCAATCAAGAATCCTATCAATACCCACACCTGTTCGTTTTTTGGCATGCTTTGCGCTGCCACACTCATGGATGACATCAATGTACCACCGTGTGGCGGCATGTATTGACTGATCGCAAATAGACTGATCAATATGAAAATTGATCCGCCCATTGTGTAGAGTACAAAATTGAGACTTGCCACATGCCGTTGAACACCACCCCAACGACCAATCAATAAGAAAAGTGGTGCTAAAGTCACTTCCCAGAAAATATAAAACAGGGACCAATCTTGAGAAAGAAACACGCCCAGCATCCCCAATTCAAGCAGCAGGATACAGATGTAATAGCCTTTAATGCCGTGAGAAATATTGAAGGAAGCCAGTAATGCAATGGAAGTAAGCAAGCATGCCAAAACTACCATGGGTAATGACAAGCCATCAATACCCAGTGCAAAGAAACTGCCTAACTTTGGATTAAGTATGAACTGCTGTTCAAACTGTAAACCACCATCCTGCATGTTATAAATAACAATCAGCCAGCAGCTAATCAGAAAAGCAATCGTCGCAAACAAGTTTGCGACGAAACGTATCTGATTGGTATTTTGTTTGGGTGTCAACACCAAAAATAAAATGCCTATCGCAGGCGTCCAAAGTAATGTACTGAGTATGCCCATTGAATGTTACCTTTTTACTGGAAGTATTATTTGTTTGGCTTTAGAAACCAGAAGATTTAAATTGTCAGGCATTTTCAATTTTAGATTTTTTCTTAAACCGCATCGTAATCTGATTGGTGAATTAAGGACTGCTCTACTGCCATAAAACAAAGGTTGGAATGCCCTTCATATTGGATCGGCACGTTAGCATAAGGAATGTGAATAATTCGTGAATAGTAAAATTATATGAAATGCTTGTTTTGTGTCATAACTCTGTGTCTGAGATAACACTCTATGCCTCTTGGAAACAGGGTATACACAAAAATACTAACGGACCACTCCGCCAAAACGTTCTCAAAAATGAGAGCGCTTCACTACGATTACACAACAGGAAATTACTATAGCAATGGAACGATTGAATAATCGTCCAAGAAAAGGACCTGGATATCAGTCATCTATCAGGTGTGTACTTCAAACTTGAATCGCTTCTATACGATACAAATAATATAAGGGCTGATGGAGTGTGAGACGCGCACTACTATGCCGATGTGGCATACAGCATTTGATTTGATGGTATTGATTTGGGTGATTTCTACTGCAAAATTACATCAAACAGCGCTCTGGATAACGTAATGCGCACAACTTTAAGTATTAATTTGTGCGCATTACGGTTTACAAGATACTTCTAAATAAAGAGATTGATTTAATAAGAAACTGCTGGCCCTTCAACCCATTGACAGTCTGAAATCAGGCACATGCCGCCTAATTCTTTCATCGCAGGTCTTAGTTCATTCAACACTCTTTGTGCCTGATCTTCCTTACAGGCAAGAATGATCACAACATTTTCGTCGGTCATAAGTACATCATCAGGATTTCGTGCGCCTCGTGATCCGTAACCGCCGGCATTCTTGATAGCGGTATAGCCTCGCACTTCACTTCTTTCTAACAATTCCATTAACTGATCAAGTTGTTCTATCCCGATCACAATCTCGAACCGTTTCATTGCTATTGTATTATTCATATTTTTTCCCTTATGAATGGTTTAGATACACTAATATAGTAAGTTTGGTTATTTTTATCATGCCATACCGTGAACCCATTTCGCCATTTCCCAATAAATCGGAACACCTACAAATATGTTAAATGGGAATGTCACTCCTAAGGCTGCGCCAATTGAAACCCCTGGATTTGCTTCTGGCACTGCAATACGCATCGCAGCAGGTGCCGCAATATAGGAAGCGCTGGCATACAGTACACCCAATATCATGGTGCCGCCTGGGGATAAACCAAACAACCAGCCGATGTAACAACCAAATAGTCCGGCCCCCAGTGGAAAAAGTATACCGAAAACTATGAGGAATACACCTTTCTTTCTAACATCTGCAAACTTAGATGCCGCCAATAAACCCATTTCCAACAGAAAGAGCGCCAGTGAGCCGATAAATAAATCCATGAACAGTTTGTCCATTGGCTCAACCTGTTTAGTTGCACCTGCATAGTAGCCAATGACAACACCACCTACAAGCAGGTAAATACTTGATCCGGTTAGTATCTCGTGCATCAGTTTACCCCATTGGGTTTTTTCACCGCCCTTGGCACCAGCAAGCGCCAGCAATGTACCCGTTACCAATGCAGGGATTTCCAATAATGCCAGGAATAATGGCATGTAGCCTTCATAGTGTTCCCCAATACTGTCCATAAAAGCCAGTCCTACAGCAAAGGTTACTGCACTGACCGATCCATAGTGAGCAGCAATGGCGCCTGAATCCGCCTGGTTGAATTTTCCCCAATGTTTCAGGATTGGGTACGCTACCAGCGGAATTGCAGCCGCCGTAACAATCATTGCCATCGCAGCAGGCAATACTTCCATGATGTCATACTTAGACATTGCCACCCCGCCCTTCAGGCCGATGGCAATCAATAAGTAGATACTAATACTCTTGTACAAAGCTTCAGGAATTTTTAGGTCTGACTTAATTAAGCCTGCTAAAACTCCCATGATAAAAAATAACACAACGGGTTGGACAGATGCCATACATTACTCCCTATTTACTTGATTATATATTTATGATCTTGGTCAACATTTTCTCTTACATTGCAGCATCCTTCAGAGTCTCGTGCTTCAGAAAAAACTGAACAACCCCAGAAGTCAATAAGGACAGCGTCCCAATTCTTTAACTGAGATTTTACGAAACACAATAACCTAGCTGAAGTATGTGAAGACAAGAAACACTATTCTTTGATCTGAAAACCGTGACTGAATTGCCCTTCACATGGAAACGTTAACATAAGAAATGTGAAGAATTCGTGAAGAAATGACTATACTATCTATCAAATTATTAAGGGAAAATAATATGAAAAGTTGTACCCTGCCCAGGCGTGCTATCCACTTCGATAAGCCATCCATAGTGATTACA
>ERZ1292633.1824-Hain-H41-02um-R1-1824-length-22510-cov-39_pt1 | contig 22510 bp, 11 predicted proteins | sample MGYA00564406_ERZ1292633 | MGnify/ENA primary metagenome ERZ1292633 (study PRJEB36523, sample SAMEA6512639) | groundwater metagenome | collected 2019-01-08 | study: AquaDiva: Metagenomics assemblies of 32 groundwater samples
CTGCGCTGGATCCATCCTCAACATGGTCCTATCAGAACCGACAAATTAATTGAGGTTGCGGAAGGAACCATATTGATGTCCAGGCTTACACTCTGGGTTTTCCATACTGCGTTAAGAGAATTATCCTCATATCGATCCGCCGGATTAAATGTAGGAGTTTCCATCAATTTTTCGGCTGACGATTTACGCGACCCAGAACTCACAGAACTTATGGCGCAAGGATTATCAATTTGGAACATACCACCAAGCGATATCACTATAGAAGTAACAGAAACGACGGTCATGAATAATCATGCCCATATTCTAGATACCTTGTATAGCCTTAAGGACATGGGTTTTAAGTTATCGATGGACGATTTTGGCACCGGATATTCATCAATGGCTCGCATACTGGAGCTGCCATTGGATGAAATAAAAATTGACAAGATCTTCGTTAATCGCATGACAACACATCACAAACACGAACGCATTGTCGATTCCATGATTAACCTCGCTCACCGACTTAATCTGACAGTAGTTGCTGAAGGCGTGGAAGATACCGAGACATATAAACGATTGAAAACACTTGGCTGCGATGTCATTCAAGGTTATCTCATTGGCAAGCCGATGCCTCTGGCAGATCTCATTAGAACTATCAACAATCAACCAAATAAAGTACCCCCACTCAAGCTGGCGTAACGTTTATATCAACCAATAGCAGTGAAACTGAGCGCCGTGCGTATTTCTTTCAATGCCTGAATCGTTTTTTTACTACTGGATTCGGATTTAAGTTTTTCCAACATATCGATCAAAAAGCTGAGTTGCTTGCAGGCAGAGTCGCGTTCTTTTGCATTGGCATTACCTTCCATAAACGCTTGATGGTATTGCGTAATCAACGATTTCACATTCTTTTGCCTATCCGTCTGCTCAAAGCTACCAGACCAATAAGCTTGAATCAACGCGAAATCAGCGACCATGATTGCATCCCACACATGGTGATACGACATAAACCGGCTCTGAGCCATCAATTGACCTTTTGTAAGTTTTGACTGAACATCAGCATCACCTTTCTTTAATTCTCCAAGAATCACATCTAGCATCAAAGCATTCACCATAGGATAGGGATCTGCCGTATTCAATACTTGCTGGCGTTGCTCGGCCCGGTGATAATAGCCGGAGGCTTTTTCCAACCAATTCGTTATTTGTTTTTTGTCCTCTTCCAGTTCCGCCAATCGCTTGTAGGCACTTCCCATGATACTAAGCCGTTCGCTTGTTTCACCAATTTCTAGCAAGTGTTCGCCGTATTTTATTGCCTCAACCAACAGCTTCAATCCCAGCTTTTTGTCTGCTTCTTTTTCTGCAGCGCGCACCTTGAAATTAATGAATTGTTCCACGGCACGCAACGTGGGCTTCTCTTCATCACCTTCATTGTGTATAGCATCCCGGTAATACCGTATGGCTTCTGAGAATTGTCCGAAATTGCCATAAAATTTACCGAGGCGTTCCTGCACATTAGCCTGTTTAAACCACTCGGCGGAAGATTGTTCTTGCAATTGTTTCACTGCCTGTACAAACTTCTCAGCATCATCCTGCGTAGCCAGATGATCCAGTTCAATTAATAATTCATCAGCACAGACTGGCCCATCTTGATCCGCATCATGGCATTCCGATACGGGATACAAGCGGAAGTCTGGATCTCCATAAGCCTGGTATGCACCCCAAGTATTGGAATTCTGGTGTTTTTTCCAGGTATCCTTACGCGCCTGCCAAACCGAAACACCGAAGGATTTCCCTTTGAGCAAATAACCGTAGAATGCTTCCGCGAAAAGCGCTGCGGCTTCATCATCTACCGGCCATCCCGCCGCAATCACAGCTCGCACGCCGCGCCGGATCAATTCGCGCGAAATACTCGCAGCAAGCTTGTGATAGGGTTGGTTAAGACGCTGATTCCCAGTGGCTTGATCGATCTGACCGAGATAACAGCAATTCAGAAAAACCAACTCGGGAATGGGATCAAGCTTGGCAATTTCTGCTGCAGTAATAAAGACCCCGCCGTTGAGCACGACACCGGCGCGCGCACCCGTGGAGCCCAAAGTATTTTCATCATAATAGCCATGTCCGGCGATATGGATGATTCGATACGGTGCTGCAAATAGATCGTTGAAAACTTGCATGGCGCCAGCCTGATTGGGGGTTTGCGTCACCGTAAATTTTGCCTTCTTTAATAACGCCGCAATCTTATCCGCTTCAATCCGCGCATTTTCAAGCGGTGGATATTCGACTGGCGTAGCCGGATTGCCCAATACATAGACTGCTTTCGTTGTAGTATCACGGACATGCGCATCGTAATCGTCCAATTCCAATTGGCGAATCATACCCATACGCACACACAGTGGTACTAGTTGTTCCTTTGCTGTCAAATGCGCTCGAAAATCATCATCGACATCTTTTACTGCCATGAGCTCCCAAGGATAATTAGCAGTAACGTCATCGACAATCAGCACGATACGGTCTTGATTCAAGAGGCTATCTTTCAGATCGATCGGTATTAGCAACTCGAACAACGTCTTGGATAAATCAAGCGCATAGACGGTTTCTCGGGTAATCTGTTTCAACAACTGCCCCACTAATTCAGGCTGTGTCGCTTGCACCGTAGCCTCTGCGCGCGCCCGATCGGAAAGTGCCAGAAATTTTAATTGGTGCGCGCCATGATTTTCTCGAACGGATTGCTGATAAACCATCGTCATGAGCATTTCTGTCAATAAGGGATCTTGCGTTTCCGGTCGCTCCAAAGCTTTACGCAATCGATCTTTCAGCACCGCTGGCAACTGATGCGGCACACCAGCCGGTTCTATCGATATCGCAGAAATAGTCCAGCGCCGCCAATATCCACGGCCACTCGGAGAAACCAGCCGTGTTTTGGATCGCTGGCCTTTAGTCAACCAAGGATCTACACTAAGCTGCGCATTCAGCTCATGCTCGATACGCGCTTTCAATCGCTTCGTTGCTTTCACGGCATCAACCGCAGCATCCAGGTATAACTCAACAAACTCGATATGTGCAATATGTGGCGTTGTTTCATCTTTTTCTAGCAGTGCCCGATTAGCCAATACGATGCCCCGCATAATTGCATTCACGGAGTCTTCCACGGCAATGTTAGCGGATGTGTTCGATCCAATCAGCAGACTGCAAATAGTCAACCCGCCACTGTCCGAATGATTGATTTTATCTCGACATTGCGCTACATGTAAGGCGTATTCTAGCCCTGCTTGTTGGACAACTTGCGTTAAACGGGTCGGCGTGAGTTCACCCCATCGACCCAGCCCAATGACGATCGCACCATGCTGAATCGCTTGATTCCGCTGAAATTGGTTTTGTTGTGCCAGTGCTACCGCCACCGTTCCAATTCGACCGGGATAACGTCCAAGGCGATAGCGTTCCGACAATGCGCCGCCCACTAGGTTATCCGCTTCCTTTTCTGGTCCTGCAATGGTATCGCTTTCGTAATGGCTGACCATGATGGGATGTTGCGTATCTTTGAGATCTCCATGACGAACGGATACCCGAAGTGTATGGGTAGGTTGATGATGCAAAGTTAGCTTGGTACGCCGCCCCAACAATCCTGCTTCAAAAGCCTCGGGGGTCGGGTATAACACCGGTTCAGGTGTAACATCGAAGGTTTCTTCGGAACCGCGCGATATGGGTGGCGACATCGACAATAGCGTCGTTTCTCCTTGTTCCAATAATTCACGATAAGCCGGAAACGCTGCGCCGTAGGACGACAGATCGCCATGCTCCGCTTCTGCGTACCACATCGGCACATTCGGCAAACGCCCGGATTCATAGGTTACACGCCCATCCCCAGCTGTCGTCGCTTGAAATACCAGCTCATCCGATTCGATTCTTACTCCACTCAACGTGCGCGATGCCTGACCTGCAACATACCGGATACATTCCACATGGGGAATTTCTTCATGCAAATCTTCCACTACCGACTTGGCAGCACCCAAAGCTTTGGCTGTCAGTTGCACTTCTGAGGGTGCACAAGGCGACAGCTTGTCCCACTCTTGCATCGTGAAATAGGACAATTGATTGTCCTTGGGCAACAACTCAAGCGCACCCTGGAATTCGGCTATGATTGCAACCACATTTTTCAGAGAATTTCCAAAATCCAACAAAGCCAACTGCTTGATAGTCTTAGCAACACCTGCCAGTGATGCCACGATATCAAACGAACCGTGATTCGGCGTACCCAACATCAGCACGCGCGCACCTTTGCGTTGACATAAGGTATCCCAAAGATCCGGAAAATCTTGAATGAAACGACGCACAACCAACCCACCCATGCTGTGTGCAACGAATCGAACGGGTTGATCAGTTCGATTTACAGCTCGTTTGACTTCCTTGGCAAGCAGTGCGGCAGCTTGTTTGATGGAGTGACGCCAGTCATAACCAAAAGGAATCACTTCATGCGAATCTGAGAGGGATGAACAAAGCTTGCGGTAATACGAGCCAACGAGTCCCGTTACGGTCACTGCTGGCGCGCTGATAACCAGCTTATCCAAGTCGCCCAGGAAAAGCCGTGGATAATTCAGCCAAACGTCGGTATCACCCGCTTTCAACTCCGAACCCATGATGCCCGGCAATACAAATACGACGGGCTGATTGGATCCACTCCGCTTTTGCATGGCACGCAGCGTAGGCACGAGTTCAACTCTGCCTTCTTCCAGCGAACGAAACTCAGGTGGCCACACGGAATTCGATTGACTCAATGCTTGAACAATCAAGCGCCGCGTACGGATATTTTCGAAGTAGCGAAAATGAGAAACATCAGCACCCTTGTCAAAGACATACCGGGAGGATTCAGCGCGTCTCATGCCTTGGAGCATAGAATCTGTGTTGACCACCAAATCGTTGTCGCCACTTTCGTAAATAAATGTATCCGAAATGAAGACTCCTAAACGTTTAAACCAGCCCGATCCTTCGATATCCCCAGCAATAACGCCCAGATCCCCAGCCGCTCGAGCCTCAGGATTATTCAACAACGCTACCAATGGGGACGCAGGGATCATCGCTTCGATTCCGGGAATTTGCGTCGGATCCCAACGCTGCTTGATGGCTTCTAAGGTAATACGTTTGGTGACTTGATAGACCGGTGACTGACCGAGAAAAGGAATTAAGCCGATCAAGCTGGTCAGGATAGAAAGAAATTGATCGGAATTTTCAGAAGCTAACAGCGTTCCTTGCGAGGGGCTTGCAACACGAATCAATCTTTTGATACGAAAAGCCTTGCTCTTCAGTACCCTGGCAAGTTCTGCAAGCTGTTCACGGTCGTGCGCATCAATCTCTTTAAACTTATCATCGTGTCGATTGTAACGATTCAATGCATCCGTAGAGAGATTCTGAAGGCACAATAAATCAGCCACTAACCCGCCACGCGAGTGTGACACGATAGATAAATCGGCGCCTTCAGGCAATGCCTCCGCAAGCACCAGCGCATTATCGATGGGGCTGGCGCTTAAGGTGGGGTGTTCAAATGCATAAATTTGCTCGGCAAAAGTTTGTGTCAATATTTCCCATTCTGAATGAGCCACATCCAAATGCAAAGCTCCGAAACTGCCTTGTGTCGACGAACCTGTTCCATGAATAAACAACAACAATGGTTTGTCGACAGCAATACTCTTCAATCCGATCGGGTGATCTTCTTCTTTTTGGTTTTTTACCCAACGGTAGAGTCCGGAAGGGCGTTTTGCGAAAGCTTTTTGTTCAATTAACCACACAATCAATTTTGCAACCAATTGCGCGCCCAATTCTTCAAATGCCTCAAAACCATACCGACTGATCCAGTCAGGCCAGTTGGCTGGATTTTTGGCTGCTTCCCAAATCTCATCCGGTTCAAGGCGGAGCAATTGAATCGCTTGAGCCTTCACATCACTCACCACACCACGACTGGCAATCTGACTACCCAAATCGGGATTAATCTTTAATTCTGTTGACTGGGCACGAGTGCGTGTAATGCGCTGCTGTTGTTCCTGATAAGCAGCAACCGATGTCCAGATCGAAATACCGGAATCTAAAACAAACTCGATAATGTCATCCGCTTGTACTTCCCGCTTAGAAGGTTCAGGTTGGCTTTCACGAGCCAACGGTGAAACATCAAAGGTACCCAGTTCTTTAACTGCATCTAGCAAGTGCGTATCGACCACATTGTTACTCGGCTGTTGAGCAACCGATCTGCCTCGGACTGTTGTTTTCGTGGTCGTTGAGGATGTTTCTTTACCTGGAATGCTTAATTGAATCGACATGTTATGACCTCACATAGAAATTTGATCAAACAAACCTCGCCGTTCGCGACACTGCTCGATCAACGTTCAATACATATACCACACCTATACGTCTTCTCTCGATAGGCCACCTTATTTCATTCCCGGCAGCAAAAACTGCACATTGCTAATTGGTGTATAAAGAGATGACATAAAAATGCCCCTAAATCTTTATTTTGACCACATCAATAATTAACCATGATGGGCAGAAAAACCAATTCTTATAAACCGCTGAGCCTCTAAAACGATGAATAGATTCTGATCGTATTATTTTTGTATCGCCATTAATATGTTTTTTGTCACAGATCCATTGCAATCGGTGCTAACAGGTAATTCGATTCATTTCCGACAACTTAGCGCATAATCCATTAAAATTATAGACTGTACGCTTACAATCATCTGTATCTTGTAAGCTTGATTCTACGCTTTTAATTCCGAGATTTGATTACTTCATCATTAAAAATTTTATGAAACCATTGGTTCGCATTTGCTTTACTTTACTAGGCATCCTATTTTGTCTCTTTAGCATGAGTGTATTGGCTTCCACTGAAACTTTTCATCACCAGATGCACATTGTTTTATCTCCAGACACTTCTGAAATTCGCGTTAAGGATCACATTACTGTTCCGGAAAATATGCAGAACCAGAAAGCTTCCGTGAAATTGGATTTCATTCTGCATCAAGATCTGGTGATCAAAGAAGTACAAGGCGCTAAAATTGAATCACAGGAAACCAACACTACGGCGCGTTTACGTCCGGGCCTATTTAAGCGCTATACCGTAACGTTGTCACCTCAAGCCAAGGATTTTACTTTACAGTTTCAAGGAAAAATCCATCACCCGGTACAACAACCAGGAGAGGAATATGCGCGCAGCTTTAGTTATACACCCGGCACAATTTCATCGGAAGGCGTGTTTCTAGCGAACTCTACGGCCTGGTATCCTCAGTTTAATGGGGGTTTGGTATCATTTAAATTGGACATACAAGCCCCGGTTGATTGGCATATCATCAGCCAAGGTGTTCTGCTGCAAGAACACCAGTCTGATTCGATGCAACACACCGTTTGGGAAGAAAAATATCCACAAGACGATATCTACATCGTCGCGGGACGCTATCAACGTTACACGCAATCATCCGGTCAACTAGACGCCATGGTTTATCTGCGCAATCCTGATGTCACGTTGGCAAGAAAATATCTGGATGTCACCGCACAATACATTGCCATGTATAACAAGCTGTTGGGGCCTTATCCGTATCGTAAATTTGCTTTAGTGGAAAATTTCTGGGAAACCGGTTATGGGATGCCGTCTTTCACGTTGCTGGGTTCGAAAGTAATCCGGCTACCTTTTATTTTGCATTCCTCGTATCCGCATGAAATTTTGCATAACTATTGGGGCAACGGTGTATTTGTAGACTATACCCAAGGCAATTGGTCGGAAGGCCTCACTGCCTATCTTGCCGATCATTTGATCAATGAACAAAAGAACAAAGGTGAAGAATACCGGCGCGATGTATTGCAAAAATATGCTGATTTTGTCGGCAAGGAAAAAGATTTCCCCATTGCACAATTTGTTTCACGGCATAGTGCCAGCTCGGAAGCCGTGGGTTATGGCAAAACCATGCTATTTTTCCACATGCTGCGTCAGGAATTAGGTGATAAAACATTTGTAAATGCTTTGCGAAAGTTTTACCAGCAATTTAAGTTCAAGCAAGCCACTTTTAAGGATTTACAGACAATATTTAGCACCGTCGCCGACAAAGAACTCGCGCAATCGTTTACACAATGGATAGAACGTTCCGGCGCACCCGACTTGAAACTTTCACACGTAGAAGCAAAACGAACGAACGATGGATATACGTTGACAGCGCAATTGGAGCAAGTGCAACCCGGTCAACCCTATCAGTTACACATCCCCATTGCGGTTACACTGGAAGGTAAAAACCAAGCAATTCAATCACATATTGATATGCAGCAAAAAGTGCAAGCGATCCAGCTGCACTTTCACGCCCGCCCTGTGCGCATCGATATTGATCCACAGTTTGATATATTTCGGCGCTTAGATAATCGCGAAATTCCTGCTGCCTTATCGCAAGGTTTTGGTGCAGAAAAACCACTGCTGATATTACCTACCCAAGCAAGTCAGCCGGTACTGCAAGCCTATCGCTCATTGGCAGAAAACTGGCAGAAAACCCAATCGAATGCAATTGAGATTGTGCTTGATGAAGCAATCACTGAGTTACCAACCAACCGAACCATCTGGATGATGGGATGGCAAAACAAATTTCGTCCAGAAATGCTGGCAGCAGCAACGCAACATAGTGTCACCTATGAATCCTCAAAGTTAAAATTGGATCAACAAAACTACCCGACAACTGAACATGCCGTTGTGATCACAGCGCGACAACCCAGGAATTCGGATAAAACCTTGCTGTGGGTGGCTTCCGATCACCCGCAATCGATTGCACAACTAGCAAGCAAGTTACCGCATTACCGCAAATACAGTTATCTCGTATTTAAACGCGATGACGAATTAACCAATATTCATAAAGGTCAATGGACCGTCACACAATCACCATTAACGCAATGGATAGGACCGCAAGAAGCTACACAACCACAACACATCGGCACCTTAAAACCGCGTCGCGCACTGGCCGAATTACCGCCCGTATTTTCTGAAAGCCGAATGCTGGAAGACATCCAGTACTTGGCAGATGAATCATTAAAAGGACGCGAACTCGGCAGCCCTGAGTTGGATACAGCAGCTTCCTACATTGCTAAACAATTTCAACAAATCGGCTTATTACCCGGCGGTGATGAAAACGGTTATTTCCAAACCTGGCAACAACTGGTCGGCGAACCCAAAGGAACCATTATCTTACGCAATATCATTGGCATTATGCCCGGTACCAATCCACAACTGGCAGGACAAAGCGTGGTTGTTGGCGCACATTACGATCACTTGGGCACCGGTTGGCCGGATGCCCGTGCCGCGAATCAGGGAAAAATTCACTCTGGAGCGGATGATAATGCCAGCGGTGTTGCAGTGATGCTCGAATTGGCGCGTCATATTGCGCCAAAATGGCAACCAGAGCGCAGCATCATTTTTGTTGCTTTTACTGGGGAAGAGGCCGGATTACTGGGCTCTCGTCATTATCTTACCCAGACGAAAAAATATCCTGTTGATAAAATCACTACGATGTTAAATTTGGACACTGTCGGAAGACTGAACAACAGTCCAGTCACAGTTTTTGGTACTGGCTCTGCACGAGAACTCGTGCATATTTTCCGTGGCGCAAGTTTTGTTACAGGCATTCCAGTGAATATGGTACCCAATGATTTTGGTTCCAGTGATCAAGCAGCATTCATTCAAGCTGGTGTACCAGCAATACAACTATTTGCCACAGCACACGAGGATTACCATACGCCTGGTGATACCATCGATAAAATCGATTCTGCCGGCTTGGTTAAAGTAGCAGCAATTCTCAAAGAAGGCGTTGAATATTTGGCCAATCGCATTGAACCGCTGACGATCGCTTTACCATCCCAAACCAGTGAACCGAAACCTACGCCATCACAGGGTAAGCGCAAAACCAGTCTGGGTACCGTTCCCGATTTTTCATATTCGGGCCCAGGCGTTCGAATCGATGACGTATTGCAAGACTCACCCGCACAGCTCGCGCAATTACAAAAAGGCGATATTGTGTCAAAACTTGCAGGACAATCCATTAGCGATCTAGCCAGTTACGCTGCTGTATTAAAAACATTGACTCCGGGACAAACAGTGGAATTGCAATACCAGCGCGACAATCAATTAAAAACGATCGAAATTACACTAACTGAACGTTAGAAAGAACTTCCTAGAAAACACACAATAAGCAGTTTAAGAAAACCTGCCAAGTCCCCCTGAAGGGAGATCAAAAGATGCGGGCGCCAAAATTCTCAAAATAAACCTGATCGATTTCCTCGCGGGTAAATTGATGATTCTGTCCGCCACGATAAGCAATCTTTAAGGAACCCAACGATGAACCAAGCTGCCCGGTAGTTTGCCAATCCAAGCCTTTGACAATACCGTATAACAAACCGGCGCGATAGGCATCGCCACAACCGGTAGGATCGACGATTTCACGAGACTCAACGCAAGGAATCTCGATTTTTTTACCATCGACATAAATCACCGAGCCGTTTGCACCCAAGGTAATAATGAGTACTTTATCTTTGGTTACCAGCGATTCGAGTTTGTAACCGGTACGGTCTTGCAGCAATTGCGCCTCATAATCGTTTACTGCAATGTAATTCGCTTGCTGCATAAAATTCAGTAGCTCATCCCCGTTATACATTGGCAACCCCTGCCCTGGATCAAATAGGAATGGGATGCCCATTTCATGGAATTCTCTGGCATGTTGCATCATGCCGTCCCGCCCGTCTGGAGCCACGATACCAAGACGAATTTCACGGCTATCTTTGACGGAATTGAGGTGGGAAAAATTCATTGCGCCAGGATGAAATGCCGTGATCTGGTTATCATCCAGATCGGTTGTAATGAACGCTTGTGCAGTATAGGTATCCGGAACTTGATAGATATGCTCCTGAGTCAAGTTCAACTGCTCAAAGCGCGTGGCATAGAGCGCATAGTCATCCCCCACGGTTGCCATCATAACCGGATCGCCACCTAGCATTTTCAAGTTATACGCGATATTACCCGCACAACCACCAAAATTCCGACGCATTTCCGGAACCAGAAAAGCTACGTTTAATACATGTATCTTTTCTGGCAGAATATGGTTCTTGAAGCGGTCTTCAAAAACCATAATATTGTCATAAGCGATCGAACCACAAATCAGTGTGCGCATGATAATGATAAGATTTTAGCTACGAATCAGGCTGGTGGATTCCAAGCGAGATCCAATTCTCGTGCAGCTTTGACATCATCCAGTTTACGCACAGGCATGGTATGTGGTGCCCCTTTGATCATATCCGGTTGCGTTTCAATCTCTTGCAGAATCTCTTTCATCGATTGCACAAAAGCATCCAAGGTTTCCTTGGATTCCGTTTCGGCCGGTTCAATCAACAAACATTCCGGCACCAACAACGGAAAATACGTTGTCGGCGCGTGATATCCTTTATCCAACAATCGCTTGGCCAGATTCATCGCCGTCACTCCGGTTTTATCCTTGATATCTTTCAATGTCACAATGAATTCATGACTGGCTCGCCGTGTCGGATAAGCAATTTCAAACCCAGCTTTGCGCAATTCTGCCATTAAGTAATTGGCATTTAAGGTAGCAAATTCCGCAATGCGATGCATGCCATGCATACCCAGCAAACGCACATAAATATAAGCACGCAGCAACACCCCTGCATTTCCCATGTGTGCCGATAAACGACCAATAGTTTGTGGACGATCTTTTTCAGTTAACCAACGATAGCGATCGCCTTCTTTAGCGACATTCGGTATCGGCAAAAACGGTAACAAACGTTCCGCCACACCCACAGGTGCAGAACCAGGCCCACCGCCACCATGCGGGGTCGAGAATGTTTTGTGTAAATTAATATGAATTACATCAAATCCCATATCCCCTGGTTTGACTTTACCCAATACTGCATTCAAATTGGCACCATCGTAATACAACAACCCACCGGCTTGATGCACTACGCGGCTCATTTCCGCTACATTTTTTTCAAACACCCCCAGCGTTGATGGATTGGTCAACATCAGCCCAGCCGTTTTCGGTCCAACAGCCGCTTTAAGTGCAGCCAAATCAACATTACCTTCTTTATCAGTCGGAATCTCCACGACTTTGAAACCACACATCACTGCTGTCGCTGGATTGGTGCCATGCGCTGCATCTGGAACAATAATTTCAGTGCGCTCAAAATCACCACGCGCTTCATGATAAGCACGAATCATCATCACGCCAATCAATTCACCTTGCGCACCCGCCATCGGAGTCAAACTCACGCCCGCCATTCCGGTTACCGATTTGAGAATTTCCTGTAATTCGTATAGGCACGCCATAAAACCTTGCCCGGTATCTTCCGGCGCCAACGGATGCCGTCCCAAAAACTGCGGCAGCATTGCCAAAGAATTGCAGGCACGCGGATTGTATTTCATTGTGCACGAGCCCAGCGGGTAAAATTCCGTATCGATTGAAAAATTCTTTTGTGACAAGCGAGTATAGTGGCGCACGGTATCCATTTCGGAAGCTTCGGGCAGCAATACCGGCGACTTGCGCAACAAATCTTGTGGAATCTTCGATTTGCTAGCAACTTTTTCTGGCGATTGTGAATAATTGCGACGCCCTTTGCGCGAGTGTTCAAATATCAGCATGATTGGATTGAGTAAGGTGGATGAACAAATTTGTTGTTATTTATTGTTTCAAAGCAGCGATGGCTGCATCGTAGTTGGGTTCATCGGCGATTTCCGGTACCAGTTCGGCATGAATGATCTTGTCAGACTCATCAAGAACAATCACGGCACGCGCCGTAATTCCACCAAATGCGCTATCTCCAATTAGAACACCATAATCCTTCATAAAATTAGCGCCGCGCATGGTCGAAAGCGTAACCACCTTATCCAAACCTTCCGCATCAGTAAAACGACTCATGGCAAACGGCAAATCCGCAGCAATGATCAATACCACGGTATTTTCCATATTACTGGCTTGTTGATTAAATTTCCGGGTGGATAGTGCACACACCGGCGTATCCAAGCTTGGCACAATATTCAAAACTTTCTTCTTGCCCGCAAAATTTGCTAGCGTGACATCACTCAACTCCCTATTTACTAGGGAAAAAGCCGGTGCCTTTTGTCCCACTTGAGGAAAAGTACCTTCAATTTTAATAGGCTTGCCTTTCAATGTAACCATAATTTACCTCTATCAATCAGTTAGCAAACAAATGTATTAGCTTAAAACTTGCTTCAATGCCTGTGCATAACTCTGCAAATCCGCTGAAGTTTTAGTTTCTGTAGCACATACCAGTAGCGCATTACCTAGTTCAGGATAGTATCCATGTAAATCCAATCCACCGAGAATACCTTGTTGTTTCAACTTGGATAACACATCAGCAGCCGTTTTAGGCAATGTCAGCACAGTTTCGTGAAAAGTCGGCGTATCGAAAGTTCTTTTCACACCATTTATAGCTTCAAGTTGCTCAACCAGTTCCAGCGTACTGGCATGCGATTGCGCCGCTACTCGGCGTAATCCTTCTGGCCCAATCAACGACATATAAATGGTTGCAGCCGTCACCATCAATCCTTGGTTGGTGCAAATATTAGAAGTAGCTTTGGAACGGCGAATATGTTGTTCACGCGCTTGCAATGTCAACACGAATCCTTCCTTATTATCCAAGTCGGTCGTGCGGCCGATGATACGACCAGGCATTTGACGCACCAGCGCATTTTTACAGGCCATAAAGCCGAAATAGGGGCCACCACTAGAAAGTGGAATACCTAAAGGTTGGCCTTCACCCACCGCAATATCAGCGCCTTTACTACCCCATTCACCCGGTGGTTTTAACAAAGCCAGTGCAATCGGATTAACCACACCAATCGCAAAACCATTATTTTTATGCGTCCAATCGGTGAGTTCATCGACTCGCTCCAATACTCCAAAAAAATTGGGTTGCGGAATAACCAGCGCCGCGAATTCATCTTTACCAAATTTCGACAAAGATTCTGGTAAAACCTGCCCCGATTGAGTATCAAAAGGAACTTCTAAAACTTCAATCTTTTGGTTGCTGACAATCGCTTGCACAACTTGACGATAAACTGGATGGACAGTTTTGGGGATCAAGATACGGCGTGATGTTTTGTGTGAACGTACCGCCATCAAAGCAGCTTCCGCCAGCGCAGTTGCGCCATCGTACATACTGGCATTGGATACATCCATACCCGTCAATGAAGCCATCATCGACTGATATTCATAGAGTAATTGCAATGTACCCTGACTGGCTTCGGCTTGGTACGGCGTATATGAAGAATAGAATTCACCGCGCGTGGTTATCTGCCATACAGCCGCAGGAATATGGTGTTCGTAAGCACCGGCCCCAATAAAGTTTTGATAAAAACCGTCTTTGTTAGCACGCTCCATCATCAACCGGGTAATTTCCATCTCGCTCAAACCGGCAGGAACACCCGTCAATTGGCCACTGACTAACTCTTTGGGAATTTCATCAAACAGCTCTTCAATGGTCTTTGCGCCAATGCTGTTGAGCATTTCGGCGACATCTTCTTCAGTATGTGGAATAAACGGCATAATGTATTAATAAGGATAAATTGATACTCAAGCAAACATAGTGCTACGTTGGCTTTAATAGGATTAGTGTTCTTCGTTTTCTACCAATTCAGTATAAGCCGCAGCGCTCAATAGGCCATCAAGTTCTGAAGGATTGCTCGGTTTCATTTTAAAAAGCCAAGCTGAAAAGGCATCTTCGTTAATTTTTTCGGGCGCATCCACTAAAGGTGAGTTAACTGCAACAATTTCACCAGAAATAGGCGCATAGACATCTGCAGCGGCTTTAACCGATTCAGCTACTGCACACTCTTCTTTTTGCTTCAAAGTGCGACCAACTTCGGGCAATTCAATAAACACCATATCGCCCAACAATTCTTGAGCATGGCTGGTGATTCCAACTGTCACGGTACCATCATTTTCGGATTTGACCCATTCGTGGGATTTGCTATATTTTAAATCTGCAGGAACTTGCATTTATGACTCCAGTTAAAGGTAATAAGTTTGTCGCTACGGATTAAACCAGCACTTTTCCGTTACGTACGAAAGGATATTTTACCACTTTAGCGCGCAGCTTTTTATCACGCACTACGACATCCACTTCGTCACCAACTGAAACTGCGGTGGGCACTCGCGCTAAAGCAATTGATTGATTCATTGTGGGTGAAAAGCCACCGCTCGTAATTTCCCCCTGATGTTCCACACCGTCTCGCTGCATCACCACCTGCTGATGACTGCGCAATACACCACGATCGAGCAGCACCAATCCGACAAGATGATGAGTGACTGGGGTATCCGATAACACCTGTTTACCAATAAAATCACGATCTGCTTTCAAATCAACCGTCCAGGCCAAACCTGATTCCATGGGATGTTTGGTTTCATCCATGTCCTGGCCGTATAAATTCATACCGGCTTCCAAACGCAAGGTATCCCGCGCACCCAATCCAGCAGGTACAACACCAACAGCATGCAATGCTTGCCAGAATTTTGGCGCTTCAGCAGCGGGCAAAATAATTTCAAAACCATCTTCCCCGGTATAACCGGTGCGGGCAATAAAATACGGCCCCACTTCAACGGATTGGAATTGTTTTAACGCTTCAGTAGCAACTTGCGATCCAGCAATTACTTGCCAAACTTTGGTACGGGCATTGGGACCTTGTACTGCAATCATCGCCAAATCCCGGCGCGGCGTAATTTCCAAATCTACCGCATAATCATCACGCTGTTTTTGCATCCAAGCAACGTCTTTATCCGCAGTACCGGCATTGACCACGATCCGAAACCATGTTTCGGATAAAAAATAAATGATCAGGTCGTCAATGATACCGCCCTGTGGCGTCAACATACAGGAATAAAGTGCTTTACCCGGAATAGTCAGCTTATCAACATTATTGGCAACCAGTCGACGCAAAAAACCTCGAACATTATGACCTTTGACATCTACCGATAACATATGCGACACATCAAACATACCAGCATCCTGGCGTACTTTATGATGCTCATCCAGTTGTGAGCCATAGTGCAGCGGCATATCCCAACCGCCAAAATCTACCATTTTGGCGTTCATGTCACGATGGGTTTGATTAAGGGGTGTCGTTTTTAACACGGATTATTCTCCCGAAAAATAAAAAGTCATTGCGCTATGACGTAACGCCCCTCTGTCCTTTTTACCTGAGAGATTGACAGATGATTATCCGCGTGCCCCTTCGGTGGCCAGAAATATATTCTCGGCACTCTCCAGATTGCCCCTTCTAAACGGTTTTTACGGAACGAAACATCGTACCTGCCTGAGCGATTCCGGGGGGTTACGCCTTCGGCGGTGCTAAAATAAATACAGCACGCTCTTCTGTTTAGATGAAAATAGCAAAGGCCGAACTATACCTTAAGAACAGCGGTTTATTCAAGATGATGCGGAAAATTTTATCCTGAATAACACATCACAATTACTTGAAAAAATTAATAAACTAGAATTTAACTTCTACAAAAATAAATAATTTTATATTCTTTGCAAGCATACTCAGCATTACTATACTAAAAATTTATTAGAACACCAATATCAGCAAAAATAAACCATGAAGCATTCTCAATAGCTTGCCACATAACTACCGGAATTCATGAACAAAGCGCAACTGAAAAAACTCGAAGCCGATCTGTGGAGCGCCGCCGATAAACTGCGCGCGAATTCCGATCTGAAGTCGAGCGAATATGCGACCCCAGTGCTGGGGCTGATCTTCCTCAAATTCGCCGACAATAACTACCGCCGTCACGAGCAGGCCATTCTCGCCGAATATCAGCAGTTGCAGGGCACGCGGCGCGAGAAACCGGTTTCCGAGATCGCCATCGAGCAATGCGGCTTTTATCTGCCCGACCATACCCGCTACGATTATCTGCTGAATCTGCCGGAAGAAAAGGACATCGCCAAGGCCCTCAAGGAGGCAATGAAGGCGATCGAGGAATACAAGCCGGAACTCGAAGGCGTGCTGCCGAAGGACGAATACGCGGCGCTGACGCGCACCGACAAAACCATCCCGCAACAATTGCTGAGAACCTTCGCGGATATTCCCGCCAACGCGACCGGCGACCTGTTCGGGCAGATTTACGAATACTTCCTGTCCGAATTCGCGCGCAGTGAAGGCCAGAAAGGCGGCGAGTTTTTCACGCCGCGCTCGGTGGTACGTCTGATGGTCGAGATCATCGAGCCGCATGGCGGCAAGGTGTTCGATCCCGCCTGCGGCTCCGGCGGCATGTTCGTGCAATCCGCCCAGTTCATCGCAGCGCACCGCAATGAACTGAAAGGCGCGGACAGCGGCGTGTATGTCTGCGGCCAGGAAAAAACCCAGGATACCGTCAAGCTGGCCAAGATGAACCTCGCGGTCAACGGCCTGCGCGGCGAAATCAAACAGGCCAACACCTATTACGAAGACCCGTATGACAGCTTCGGCGCATTCGATTACGTGCTCGCCAATCCGCCGTTCAACGTCGACGACGTGAGCCTTTCCAGCGTGGAAAAGGACCGGCGCTTCAACACCTATGGCATCCCGCGCAACAAATCGAAAGTGAAAAAAGCCGATGAAGGCAAGGAAACTGTGCCCAACGGCAACTACCTGTGGATCAGCCTGTTCGCCACCTCGCTCAAACCGCAAGGCCGCGCCGCATTGGTCATGGCAAATTCCGCCTCCGATGCGCGCCACTCCGAAGCCGACATCCGCAAAACATTGATCGAGCAAAACCTGATCTACGCCATGCTGACACTGCCGTCGAACATGTTCTACACCGTCACGTTGCCCGCCACGCTGTGGTTTTTTGACAAAGCCAAGAATGACGGCAGAATTTTGTTCATCGACGCGCGCAACATTTTCACCCAGATCGACCGCGCGCACCGCGAATTCAGCGAAGAACACATTCAAAACATCGCCCTCATCAGTCACCTGTACAAAGGCCAACGCGAGAAATTCATCCGGCTCATCGACCGCTATTTCGCTGCCGGTATGGAGCGGCTGATTGAAAACAACGAAAAGATCGAACCCGTCTGTGCGCAACTGCTCGATGTACTGGACGACGCAGATGGAAAACAAGCAGTGAGCGAACTGTTACAGCATTGGGCAGAACTGGAAAAACTGCAGAATCGCTATCAGCAATACCTGCAACAAAATCAAGGTGTCATTCCGAGCGACTGCGAGGAATCCTACGCGCACGGCAAGATTTCTCCCGTTGGTCGAAATGACAATCGGGGGGATCGAAATGACAGCGGTGTTACGGGCAATAGTGTCATTCCGAACGATAGTGAGGAATCTTACGCTGACACGGAATCTTCCACAGCAACCGTCAACGCCAAGAACCAGGCACAACACCAGTTGCGCAATGCATTCGATCCTTTCTTCTCCGCACTCCACGAAGGCTTGAAGCGCCTGGACAAGACCGTGCGCCAGCACGAAAAACAGCAAACCGAACATGCGCAACAGGAAGGCAAGCGCAACTCAACTGACCGCAGAACAAAAGCACTCAAAACTGCGCTGGAAGAACTGCACCAGGATGTGAAAAATGCCGAACTGTACTTTCAGCATATCCACTGGCTGCAAGAGCGTTTTCCCAACGCGCAATACGAAGACGTCACCGGCCTGTGCAAACTCGCCACGCCCGAGGAAGTGCAAGAACAGGATTATTCGCTGAATCCGGGACGGTATGTCGGCGTGGTGATTGAGGAGGATGGCAAGAGCGAGGAAGAATTTATTGCAGAGCTGTTGGCGATGAATGATGAACTATCCAGCCTAAATAGAGCGGCACATAAGCTGGAGGCGTTGATTGATCATAATATTCTGCAAATTGCAGGTGACCAATGAACGATTGGGAGATGAAACAAATCAAGAATCTTGGGAGGATAGTTACAGGAAAGACTCCCCCGACTAACAATCTCGAGTATTTCGGCGGTAATGAATTATTTGTGTCTCCCAAAGATCTCGACTGGAACAGTCACTATATAACTGAAACAGAAACACGCATTACTTCAAAGGCACTGGAGAAGTTTAAGAATCAGGTAATACCAAGAAATACGGTGATGTTCACAAGTTTGAGTTTTGCTTTCGGAAAAATGGGCATTGCAAGCAAGCCGTGCTTAACGAATCAGCAAATTAACTCGGTCATTGTTAATAAAGAAAACAGCTCAAAGTTTGTTTATTACCTTCTTCGAGCCTATGAACCAATCATTTTTTCCTACAACTCTGGAATAGATACTCCGATTGTTCCAAAATCTGTCTTTGAGAAGATTGAAGTCAAGATACCATCCAAGAAGCTTCAAGAAAAAATCGCTGCTATTCTATCCACGTATGATGAGCTGATCGAAAACAACCAGCGGCGCATCGCGCTGCTGGAAAAAATGGCCGAGGAAATCTACCGTGAATGGTTTGTGCGTCTGCGCTTTCCCGGTCACGAGAAGGTGAAAAAGATCAAAGGTGTGCCGGAAGGTTGGCAACGAACAAAAGTGGTAACCCTGACAAGCTATTTAAAGCGGGGCGTTGCGCCGCAATACGATGATCTTGCTGAAGGCTTCGCAATCAATCAAAAGTGCATCCGAGATGGCAAGCTAGATCTGAGCTTTGCTCGCCACCAATCGAGAGATGTGTCTGCTGATAGACAAATCAGATTTGGTGATGTGCTCGTCAATTCAACTGGGGAGGGTACACTAGGTCGTGTCGCTCAAGTGCTAACTCAATTATCAAACTGCATTGTTGATTCGCACGTTACGATAGTTCGCCCAAAACATAATGTTCCAATTCACTATTTCGGGATGACGCTAAAAGCATGGGAAGTGCATTTTTCCACGATGGGGCGAGGCGCTACCAACCAAACAGAACTCTCACCTACAGTGATAGGTAATATTGAAGTTACAATGCCATCAAAGTCATTACAGGATGTATTCGAGTCACACGCAAAACCATTGTTTGCACAAATTACATATTTGGCAGCACAAAATGAGCGCCTTACCCGAACGCGCGACTTGCTCCTCCCCCGCCTCATCTCCGGCAAACTCTCTGTCGAGCATCTCGACATCCAATTCCCGCCCGGCATGGAGGATCACCCATGAAATTTGAAACATTTAAAGCCGGTGCTTGGCGGCAGCGTTATCAGTACAAAAGTTTCGAGCCGGTACCGGTCAATCATGAATGGGTATGGGAAGATGCGCCCATCAATACCTTACTGGAAGCGGCTAACCGTGCGCTCGGGGAATTGAACGCTTTTTCTTTGATTGTGCCGGACATCGACCTGTTCATTGAAATGCACGTGGTGAAGGAGGCGCAGACTTCCAGCCGCATTGAAGGCACGCAGACCGGTATCGACGAGGCGTTGATGTCGGAAGATCAGATTCAACCGGAAAAGCGCAACGACTGGCGCGAGGTGCGCAATTACATCGATGCGGTGAATAGCGCGGTTGCTGAATTAAAGCAGTTACCGCTGTCGAACCGGTTGCTGAAACAAACGCATGAAATCCTGATGCGTGGAGTGCGCGGAGAGCATAAGCTACCGGGCGAGTTTCGCACCAGCCAAAACTGGATCGGCGGCTCCAGCCTGACGGACGCCGCGTTTATTCCTTCCCATCCGGATGGTGTGCCGGATCTGATGAGCGATCTGGAAGCGTTTTGGCACAATGAGGCAATTGTGGTACCGCACTTGATCCGCGTGGCGATCAGTCATTATCAGTTCGAAACCATCCATCCGTTTCTGGACGGAAATGGCCGTATTGGCCGTTTGCTGATCCCTTTGTATCTGGTTAGCCATGGCTTGCTGGAGAAACCTTCGTTGTATCTATCGGATTTTTTCGAGCGCAACCGGGCGAGTTATTATGATGCGCTGATGGGTGTACGGGTATCGAACGACCTGATTCACTGGGTGCGTTTCTTTCTGCAAGGCATAGCGGAAACCGCCACCAAGGGACGCGACGTATTCCGGCAGGTATTGGCGCTACGCACCGAGGTGGAACTTGCTGTGCTGACATTGGGAAAACGCGCTGCCAATGCGCGGCAGTTGTTGAATTTATTGTATCGTAAGCCCATTGTGACAGCGGCTGACATTGAACAAAATCTGTCCGTGAGTTCGCCAACAGCGAATGCCTTGATCCGGGATTTCGAACAATTAGGGCTGTTGCAGGAAATTACCGGACAGCAACGAGGACGAGCTTACGTGTTTGATCGTTACTTAAGCTTGTTCACTAGTTAAGGGAAAGCGCTTTCCCTTAACTTAGACGACGATTAAGTTAAAGCAAAATAAATCCGGATAGAAAACTGAATGCCTAACTTTATTTCCGAAGATCAGATCGAGCAAGCGCTGGTGCAGAAGCTCCAGCATCTGCACGGCTTCGACGCGCTCAATTGCCACACGGACAACGCGGAGGATTTGAACGACGGTTCAAACCGCGCCAGCAAACGCGATGTGATTTTGATTGACCGGGTGCGCGAAGCTGCGCTCCGTCTGAACCCGGATATTCCGCGAGAAGCCATCGAGGGCGCATTGGAAAAACTGTGTGAACGGCGGCCAAGCAATGACGCTGATTGCGGCAAACCAGGAAATCTACGGCCTGTTGCGCGACGGTATTGCGGTGACCTTCGACAATGCGCAGGGACAGTCTCAGCAGGAGCGCGTGCGGTTGCTGGATTTTAACGTGCCGGGAAATAACCGTTTTCTGGCTGTGACGCAGTTGTGGATCAAGGGCGAGCGCGGTTTTCGCCGCCCGGATGTGTTGCTGTACGTGAACGGTATTCCGCTGGTGTTCATCGAACTGAAAAATTCGAATGTGAAGCTACGCAACGCTTATGACGACAATCTGACGAATTACAAGGCGGAGATTCCGCAGCTGTTCCTGACCAATGCGTTTTGCGTGCTGTCCAACGCCGTCGAAACCAGAGTCGGCAGCATCACGGCGCAGTGGGAGCATTATTTCAACTGGCTGCGCGCCGATGATGAGAAACAAAAAATTGACCGCGCGGCAATCCGCGCGCAAGGTACCAGCCTGGAAGGTGTCATCGAGGGTTTGCTGCCGCAGCAGAAGTTGCTGGATTACGTGGAGAATTTCGTTCTCTATTACAAAGACACGCAGAAAATCATCGCGCAGAACCATCAGTTTATCGGCGTGAATCGTGCTTATGACGTTTTCCTCAAACGTGAGGAACTGGCAGGCAAGCTCGGGGTGTTCTGGCATACGCAGGGATCAGGCAAAAGTTTCTCGATGATTTTTTACGCACGCAAAATTTTCCGTAAACAAACCGGCAATTTTACTTTCGTCGTGGTGACCGACCGCGACGACCTGGATGGGCAGATTTATCGTAATTTCCTCAATACCCGCACGGTGAGCGAGGCCGAGGCGGCACAGCCGAAGAACAGCGAGGAGATGCGCAAATTCCTCGGGCAGAACAAGCGCATCGTTTTCACGCTGATCCAGAAATTCCGCTGGGACAAAGGCCGCGAATATCCCGAGCTGTCAG
>ERZ1292633.1825-Hain-H41-02um-R1-1825-length-22509-cov-7_pt1 | contig 22509 bp, 22 predicted proteins | sample MGYA00564406_ERZ1292633 | MGnify/ENA primary metagenome ERZ1292633 (study PRJEB36523, sample SAMEA6512639) | groundwater metagenome | collected 2019-01-08 | study: AquaDiva: Metagenomics assemblies of 32 groundwater samples
GTGCCGTCCCAGTCCTTTTGCGCGGCCGCCCAAGCCATGGACGTGACGATGGGCAGGGAGGCGAGGACTTTCAGGAATGAACTGTCGGGTTTTTTGAGGGTGAAAACGACTTGGCCATCTTTGACGACCACCGCTTTGGCCGCGTCCTTAAACGAAATCGTCCGCCTTCCCGACTCATCGCGAGTCATCGCAACACCCAGCAAGGGGCGCAGCAGCAAACTGGCGGGTCCTCCCTCGGTATCAAGAAGCATGAAGCGCAGAAATGAATAGCGCACGTCCTCAGCCGTCAACAACGAACCATCGTGAAAGCGCACCCCTGTGCGGATCGGCAAGGTGTAGCTGAGATAGTCCTTGGATATCAGACCGTTTTCAACGGTGGGCACCCGGGTGGCGAGAAAAGGCTCGAAAACATCAACCTGCGAGACGCTTTTGAAAGTCAGCAAACTCTCATAGACATTCCCTTGGATGATATGGCTCACGGCGTCGGAGGCGTTGGCTGGATCCAAGGTCAGCCAGCGCCGACCGGTCAAATGGACGTAGGTCGTCGTGCTGACGACTTGGGCACACAAGGACGCGGGGGAAAGAATCGCCAAAGCAAGCAGCCAGCGCGTGATCATGTCAGTAAGCCGCCAGACGGGTGCCGTAGCGGTCGAAGACGAGCGTGCGCGGGTAGCGGTTCCCCGAGCCGTTGTCGACTTCCATGGTCAAGCTGACCCGATTCATGAAATCCACGGTCAAATTTCGCACGTAATTTCGGCCTCCCTCGTTGTAGTTCTGAGCCCAGACAAGATTGCCCGCGTAGTTGTAATGGAGAAGCCTGACAGGGAATCTCTGGTCTTCGATGCACGAAGCCGCCACCCAAATGTCTCCCGTCAGATTGGTGACGATGTCAAAGGCCGCGCAGCCGGCCTGCGTATCGGCGTTTTCCCAGAGGAATTGACCGTGTGTCGAATATTTCATCACCCAGATGTAGTTGAACCCCTGCCATAAGCGCACCCCGGCCACGACGGGGGCCCCGGCGCCGTCGACAAAAAAACTCGTCGCCCGCTCCATGGCGGCATCGGTATGATAGACGTCATAGTTGAAATTGCCGTATCGGTTGATGCTCGTCAGGCGAATTTGCGAGGAATTGGCGGTCGCGCGATTGGAGACGGCGATGACGTTGCCCCGGCGGTCGGACATCGCGCTGAGGTTGTCCCCGGAGGCGTCGTAGTCGCGAGCCGCGCACGTCAACGCCAAGGCCATGAGGGCCCAGCCCGGAAGAGAGCGGTTTCGCATGCGCGACATGTTAGCAGTAAGGACGTCTCGATGGCAATGCGATGACTACCGGCACTCCGCGGCGAGATTGAGGTTGCTCCAAAGCTGCACCACGTTGGATTCCGTGACGTCGGAGGAAGAGACGCCGAAGGCGGCGGGAGCAAACCCGTCGCCCGAGACCCTCCAGCTCCAAAGCTCGGACGTCCTCAATTTCCCCACCGAGGCTTCCCCGCTTTCGACCCCCGACAACGCCTCCCGAACTGTCCTGCGTGTCGTCGGGCCCAAATCGCTCCGGCTCAACTGCCTCTCAAGGGCCGATCGCACGATGGTCAGAGGCCAGCTCCAAATGACGGCCCCGTGGTACTTATCGCGCGAAAACAGAGCGTAATCTCCCGGCCGATTCGACAGAGAGGCGTTGGCGACCAGGACTCCCACGGGAGTGGCCAAACCCACGGGATAAGGCAGAGCAAACAGCGCCGTTCTAGCGCGCAAAGAGGTCTCATCCAATTTGGCGTCGAAAAGAGAAAACGCGATATCGGAGCTTTGAACGGGAATCGGGGCCGCTTTATCGTCCAAAGCCACCGCCCAGAATTGCAGGCCTTTCTCCAGGGGGGCGGGAATACCCTCACCCCCGACGAAATCCTTCAAGGTCATCGATCCGACCCGGACGCCCTGCAGCGCTCGGCTCTCATCGGGGCCCAGGCCCCCTTCATTGAAGAAACGAGCGAGCCTCTCGCGCAGCTCCGCTGGCTTGAGCGACACGAGAAAATGCTCGTGCGCGCTCTCCCACGCCGTGGTCAGCCGCTCCCAGGCTGCAGTGTCTGGACCGCCGCCGTCTTGTCCGGCGAGCTCCCTGAGTCTTGCGCAGCTTCGCAGCGCGTCCGAAGCCAAGCCCACGTTGACCGACAAGGGATAGCGGCCTCCCCCGAGGCCTTCCGCCGAATCCCTCCAATCGCCGACCAATTGGTCCGGCTTCAAGGCGATCAAGCGAGAGGCCAGCTGCGCCCCTGTTTGGCCCTGTTCTCGCGCCGCGGCGTAGGGCTCGCAGAGCCGAGCGACTCGTCCGCAGACCAAAGACAGCACGTCGCCGTAGGTCCCGCCCCGCAGCGAGGGGGAAGACAAGAACACCTTGATTTCCCCCGGACTCAAAGAGTCCAATTGAGCTCGCGCAAGACCGGGCAAAAACAACTCCCCGTCGATCATCTTGTAATCGTAGATCGGATCCCGGATGCGATCGAGCATCTTGACCGAGGACTCCCAATTCCCGGTTTTTTTGACGGCGCCGACCCAGTTTTCGACTCGTCGGTAAACGGCTTGATCGCCCAAATCCTCCTCATGGGCCACTTCACCGAGGTCCGAGACGCGGTCAAGAACGGCGGCCAGTCCGATCGCGACCGCCTCTTTCGATAAAACGGGGGCTAGAATACGAAGCGTCAGCAGCGTATCGCGTCCGAAGTAGGTCAGGTATTGCCAACTGCCCGCGAGAAACTTCTCGCGATAACTCAAGTTTGATAAGTTCCGACGAGAATCCTCGAGCAAGGCGCCCTTAGACGCCACGCACGCATGGCCGCGCTCGTTTAAAACGCGCTGAGAATCCAGAGGCGTCAACGCCTTGAAATCGACGCGAGCGCGCAGCGCGAATTCAGCGATGGGCCCGGTCCGAATCAACCGCAGAAGCCCTGCGGAATCTCTCACGAGTTTAGAACCCTGAAGAGGAACGATCTCCAGGTGATAACCGCCCTTGAAGCCGGGAGCTTCGCGAAAGAAGACCGCCGCGCCGTCCTGCGGCCGCTTGCGGTAAGGGGCGGACAGCCATGCTTCCAGAGCCTGGCGACTCACGGCGCGAGATTCCACGGAGGCCCGAAGGCCGGGCGGCGCTGTTTTGATAAGCTCCAACGCGTTCGTCAATACGGCAAGACGCGGTCCGAACTCTCCCTGGTTGAATTCACGCAACGCTCGGACGCTGTCGAGCATGACTTTGCGCACGCCCAATTCCTTGGACAGCAATTCAAAGCGGATTTCCAGGGCCGGGGAAGCGCCGTCCGCGATTTTAACGACGGAAGGCTGCCCCTTGGCTTTAAACTGGATTTCCGAAGAATGAACGTCGAACCAAACTCCGACGCCGCTGTTTTCAGACGGGAAGCTGAAAATGACGCGCGACTTTTTCCCGGCGCCCGTGACCAGGACGTGAGCGGCCAGCCCCCCGTCGCGGTACAGGATATTATGGTTGTCTCCCTCATCTATGGTGAAAACCCCGTCCTGGGCAAGGACAGGATGTCCGAGAAGAAGAGCCGCAAGACACGAGACAACGAACCCGCACGCGAAGCGATATTGATTGAGTTGCACCTGGGAGATTTAGCATCCTGCCAGTGCCTTGTCAAGGCGCTTGCCCGTTTCAGCGCAACGCCGCGCCTATTGAGACCGAAGAATCCGGGCCAAATCGCGCTTGATCTGAGCCCTCAAAGCGGCCATCGAGGCAAAACGCCGTTCCGAGCGGATCTTCGACAAAAAGGTCACGGTCAGCGTGCGGCCGTACAGGTTGCCGCGATAGCCCGGCACATGGACCTCCACTGCAAGCCGACGCCCGCCGACCGTGGGCCGCAAGCCCACGTTGCAGGCCGCGATCCGCTCCGCGAGGGTCGTGCCGCGCACCAGGACTTTCCAGACCCCTCGAGGCACGCCGGCCGACGAGCGCAGCTTGATATTGGCCGTCGGGAACCCGAACGCGCGGCCTCTCCCGTCGCCGCGCACGACCCGTCCCCTGACGGACTTCATACCCGCGAATTCACAACCGTTTCGAGGGACGCCAAGGAGCCCGCCAAAAGCTCCGTTAACGCGGCTGAACTCAAGGCGCGCAGCGAATCGAGGGGCTGCGCGTTCTCCAGGAGAAACGGCCCCACTTTTTCCCGGCGCAGCGACGAAACCGTGGCGCAGCAGCCGAGGCGTTCGCCCAAGACCTCGGCCAACGTCCGCACATAAGTCCCGCTGGCGCAGGACAAACGATGAGAGAGTTCGGGGCAGTCCCATCCCAACGCCAGCCATTGGGAAACCACCGCCGTGCGCGACTTGCGGGGTATCTCAAGCCCCGCGCGAGCGTACTCATACAACGGACGTCCTAGATGCTTGACCGCCGAGTAGGCGGGCGCGGGCGCCTCGATGGCGCCGACCATCGAGGCGAGCGCCGTCTTCAACCGATCGAGGCTCAACGCCGGAACGCTCTTGGTTTCTATGATCTTCCCCGTGATGTCGCCGGTGTCGGTCTTGATGCCCAGGCGAATCGTGCCCGAATAGGTCTTGTCCAAACCTTGCAAGCGGGCCTGCAGGCGGGTGCACGGCCCCACAAGTATGACGAGCAAACCCGTCGCCAAAGGATCGAGGGTCCCCGAATGACCGACCTTGGTGCCCCGAGGCAGAGACTTGCGCAGCACCGCGACGCAGTCATGCGAAGTCCACTGGGCGGGCTTATCGACCAGCAGCATCCCCGCGACGGCCGTCAAGACTGCCTCTTTTCCTTCTCGATCTTATTGAGGAGTTCGTCGATTCGAGAGGCCTTTTTGGGGGTCTCATCGTACGTGAAAAGCAGTTGCGGAACCGTTTTGACGGTCACCTTCTTCTTGAGCAGTTCGCGCAAGTAAGGCGCAGCGCGTTCGAGAGCCCGAGAGCTGCTCTGCCTCTGGACGTCGGTGCCCAAGACCGAATAATAAACCCTCAAGGTCTTTCGATCGGGGGACAGCTCGGTGTCGGTCACGGTTAAGAACCCGGAGAGCCCGGGATCCTTCACTTCCCTGAGCAGAGTCGAGAGGATCTCCTTGTACAGCTCCTTAAGCCTTTCGTTGCGGTCGTACACGTCTTAGCGCGGCGACTGGCTCAGACGCCTGGTTCGGGACTCTTTGTTGAAGAATTCCAGCAGGTCGCCGACCTGGAAGTCCCCAAATCCCTCGATGCCGATTCCGCATTCCTGGCCCTTCTCGATTTCCTTGACGTCGTCCTTGAAATGGCGCAAGGTCGTGACCTTGCCGGTGAAAACGGCCGATCCGCCGCGCATGACACGAATGTGACCGCCCCGCGTGACCTTGCCGTCGCGGATGGCGCTGCCCGCGATGACTCCGCTCTTCACCTTGAAAAGGGTCTTGACCTCTCCCTTGCCTGCGATCACATCGACGATTTCGGGCGCGAGCAGGCCCTCGAGAGCGGCTTTGACATCCTCGATCAATTCGTAAATAACCTCGTATTTGCGCACCTCGACGCCTTCACGGTCCGCCAATTCCGCGGCGCGCGGCTCCACTTCCGAGTGGAAAAGCAAGGTCACCGCGTCCGAAGCGGAGGCCAGGAGAATATCCGACTCGTTGGCGTTGCCGATGGCGGCGTGGATGATGCGCACGCGGCATTCGGTCGTCGACAGGTTCTCGAGGGAATCGCGCAACGCCTGAATGGACCCCTGGGTGTCGGCCTTAAGCAGAATGTGCAAATCTTTGGCCTTGGACTGACCCGTGTTCAGCGCGGAACGAAGACCCACGAGGGTCATGTGCTTTTGGTGAGCCATGGTCTGCTCGCGGTGTATCAGGCGGCGCCTCTCGGCGATGTCCCGAGCGGATTTCTCGTCATCGACGACCGTGAACGCGTCGCCGGCAAGCGGGGTGCCCATGATCCCTAGAATCTCGACGGGAGTCGCCGGACCGGCCTGGGTGATGCGGGCGCCGGTGTCGTCGACGAGAGCTTTGATCTTGCCGTGGGCCAAGCCGGCGACAAAGGAGTCTCCCAGCTTCAGCGTTCCGGCCTGGACTAAAACCGTGGAGACGGCTCCGCGCTTAGAATCCATGCGCGCCTCGAGGACCGTGCCGTAAGCGGGCCGATCCGGATTGGCCTTCAACTCAAGAATTTCCGCCTGGAGCGCCAAGTTCTCAAGCAGCTTGTCCAAATTGATTCTTTTCTTGGCGGACACATCGACGAAGATATTTTTGCCGCCCCATTCTTCCGGCTGCAGCCCGTGCACGGAAAGATCCTGTCGTATCTTCTGTGGGTTGGCGCCCGGAAGGTCGATCTTATTGACGGCGATGACGATCGGCACGCCCGCGGCCTTGGCATGGTCGACGGCCTCGATGGTCTGAGGCATGATCCCATCGGTCGCCGACACCACGAGCACGACGATGTCCGTGACCTTGGCTCCGCGCGCGCGCATGGCCGTGAAGGCCTCGTGACCGGGGGTATCAAGGAAGACGACCTCGCCTTTGTCGACTTTAACTTTGTAGGCGCCGATATGCTGGGTGATGCCTCCGGACTCCCCTTCGGCCACGCGGGACTCGCGAATGGCATCGAGGAGGCTGGTCTTGCCGTGGTCGACGTGACCCATGATGGTGATGACCGGGGGTCGAGGCTTGAGTTTGGCCGGATCTTCTTTTTCGGACTTGACGACCGCCAACTCCTCCTCCTTGTACATCGCCACGACTTCCAACTCGAAGCCAAAGTCGGAGGCCACGACCTGAGCGGCCTCGGTTTCCAGCCTTTGGTTGATCGTCGCGAAAATCCCCAGCGCCATGAGTTTCTTTATCACGTCGTTGGTCTTGACTTCCATTTTTTCCGACAACTCGCGGACCGTAATCATGGAGGAGATCTGAATCTTCTTAAGCGCCGGCTTGCCGCCGGGCTCGACGGGCTTGGCCGCGGGAAGCACGGGACGGTTCTGATGCTGCGGACGCTGAGAACCCGGACGATGTCCCGAACCGGGGCGTTGTCCAGGCATCGCGGGTCGAGGCAAGCCGCGAGGGCGCTGGGTCGTCGGAGGTCGGGTCGTAATGGCGCCTGGCCTTAGAATCACCGGCTTCTGTGGACCCGTCGTTCCGGGCTTAGACGGAATCGGAGGCAGCGCTCCGGACGTCGACGGCTTGGCCGACGGGGTTTGCGCGGGCGGGGATGGAGGAGCGATGGAATCCGCAGCCGACGCCGTTGGAGCCGGAGCGGGAGCGAGCGGCGCGGCCGGGGGAGCGGGCTTAGGAATCGCCGCCGGCGGCGCAGCCGGTTTAACCGGAACCGGCGCGGGCGGCGGCGCAAGCGGGGGAGCGGAGGCGGCCGCCGCTTGAGGCGCTTGAGGCTTGGGGGCCGGAGGTTTGGGCAAGGCCGACCCCGCGGCTAAACGCGTCACCGAGGGCGAAGCCGTCGAGACTTTGCGCCTCTTGAACAGATCGAATGCGGACACGAGGCTCGATGATGGAGGCGCGATCGAGCCCTCTTCCTGTTTGGTCCGAACCTCGGCGGCGGTTTTGGCCACGCCTTCGACTTCGGATTTACTCAGCGGGTTCTTGAGAGAACTCTTCCCCGGTTTCCCGGCGCCGGTTTTTTTCGCCGCAGGTTTGGACTCCGACGCCTTTTTGGCGGGCTTGTCCTCTTTTTTTACCGCTGGTTTTTTTGTCGCCTTTTTTTCCATTATTCAAAAGTCTCGACTTCATTCTAGCATTTTAAAGCTTAGACCTGAGGCTGCGGGTTCGAGACAGACTCCTTGGCATTGGCGATGATTTTGGCCGCGGTTTTTTCCCCGATCCCAGCCGCCGTCAATTCATCGACAGCGCATGCCGCCAGGGCCGGGGCGTCTTTAATTCCGGCCTTGAGCAGGAGCTCCAGGGTCTTAGGGCCCACCCCCTCGATCGCGGCTAACGGCGAAGCGCTCTTGGCCGGGGAATCGGGCTCAGCTTTGACCTCGAGCGTCCAACCGGTCAGTTTTTGAGCCAATCGCACGTTTTGTCCATCCTTTCCGATGGCCAGAGCCAACTGCTCTTCGGACACCAGAACCTCCGCGATTCTCTTCTCGGGATCCATGATCTGCACGGAGGTCACCTTGGCGGGGGCCAGCGCCGCGGCCAGGGATTCCTCCACGCCCTCGGCATAGGCGATCAAGTCGATTCGCTCGCCCGCGATCTCATTCATGATCGAGCGAATGCGCGAACCCCTCAGACCCACGCAGGAACCGATCGCATCAACTCTTGGATCGTTGGACTTGACGATCACCTTGGCTCGAAAGCCCGGATCGCGAACGATGCGCACGATCTCCACGGTTTTGTCGGCGATTTCCGGAACCTCCTGCTCCATCAATCGCTGCAGGAACAAATCCACCGCGCGCGAGAGCACGACTGCGGGACCTCTCTGCGCCTTATCGACGCGCAAAATAACGGCTCTCACGTTCGATCCGATATTGTAGCGCTCCCGGCGAATCTGCTCCCGGGGAGGCAGCACTCCCTCGGTTTTTCCTAAATCGACGATAATGCTCCGCTCGAGAAAGCGATGCACGGAACCGGAGACAACCTCTCCTTCCTTGGGCTTGAACTCTTCGTAGAGTTTGTCTCTCTCGACTTCACGCACGCGTTGGGTCAGGACTTGCTTGGCGGTTTGCGCCGCGATGCGGGCGAAATCCGCAGCCGGCGCCGGGTAGATCACCTCGTCGCCGACCATGGCTCCCTTCTTTATTTTCTGGGCGTCGGATTCCGTGATCTCCAACTCGGGATCGACGACGGTCTCGACGACCTTTTTCGCCACGACCGCGGAGAAGATCCCGGTCTCGCGGTCAATCGTCGCCCGAATATCCGCGTTCTTGCCCACATGCTTGCGCAAGGAGGAGACGACCGCTCCCTCGATCATTGAAAGAATCTCATCGACCGGGATATTCTTTTCCCGGGCGATCTGCTCCAAAGCCGCCATCAATTCCGACTTCGCCATAAAATCAATCCTCCCCGAATCGCACCGCAGCCGAATCGTCGAGACGAATCTCATCGACCGACTCGCGCGCGAATGTCTTGAGATCCGCGCCGATTTGCACCTCGATATTGCCCTGCGCCAAGCCTCTCAATAAGCCGCTAAAGCGCCGCTGCCCGGCCAGGGCCGTCTTCAATCTCAACTTCACCGGCTTTCCGGCGAAGCGTTCAAAATCCTTGTCTTTTTTAATCACACGATCAAGACCGGGCGATGAGACTTCGAGCACGTACGACTGCTCGATTTGACCGCCGTCGTCGAGCATCGCGCTGACCCGGTTGGAGAAATACTCGCAATCATCCAGCGTGATTCCTCCCTGTTTGTCCAAATACAGCCGGAGAATCCAGCGGTGACCCTCTCGACGCCATTGCAGGTCGACCAATTCGCCTCCCTCCTGCTCGATCAGGGGCGTTAGAAGCGTTTCAATTTCTTTGGCATCCATATTTCAATAAAAAAAGTGGCTCAACACGGCAGCCACTCCGTAAGAAAATGCGCCCCCCAAAACCCCGGGAGGCGAACCGCTTCATTATAGCATGGAAATCGTCGCCCCTGTCAATGCTTGCTGGCGACGGCCGGCATTAGGCGAGGAGCAGGGCTTTTAAACGGGGCGCGGCTTGGTCAACGGGCCACCTCTGAATGTCCGGCGTCCCGCGTTTTTTGTATTCCACCTCTCCCGCATCGAGAGTCTTTTTAGACACCACGAACCGGTGGGGAATTCCGATGAGGTCGATATCCTTGAACTTGACTCCGGGCTTTCCGTCGCGATCGTCTTCGAGGACCTCGACTCCGGCCGCCTCCAGGGCGGCGACGAGCGAGTCTACGGCCGGCCGCACGCGAACGTCATCGGCTTCATCGAGCACGACAACGGCGCAATGAAAAGGAGCGATCTCCGCCGGCCAAACGATGCCGTCTTTGTCGTGACCCTGCTCAATGGCCGCGGCGACGACCCGCGAAACGCCGATGCCATAACAGCCCATGAACATGACCTGCGGCTTCTGTCGGGCATCGAGATATTCGGCCTTCAACGCCGTGGAATACTTCGTGCCGAGTTTGAATGTATGGCCGACCTCGATGCCCTTGAAGAATTGGACCTTCCCGCCGCAGCGCGGGCAAGCGTCATCGAGGGTGGCGGTGCGCAGATCAAAAAAGCCCTTATGGCCCGGCAAATCGCGCGCGATGTTGAAGTTGTCGACATGCAGACCGTCTTTGTTCGCCCCGTTGACTCCGTTGAGCACTGCGCGAGTGGCGAAGTCGCAGTAGACGTCTATGCCCGGGTGACCCTGCGGCCCGCCGAAACCCATCTTGCAGCCCATGACCTCCTCGTATTGCGCGGCAGTGGCGCGATAGAGCATCGGCGAACCGACGGCGGCGGCCAGCTTCGCCTCATGCAATTCATAATCGGCGCGCATGAGCGCGATCACGGGCGTTTTCCCCTCGATCATGTACACCTGGGTCTTGAAGAGATCGGTCAGGGGACGATGGATGAGCGCGGCCACATCCGCGCAAGACGTCTTGCCTTGGGTGTCGAATTCGACCAGCGTCTTGAATGAGCTCGCCGCGGGAGCCTTGAAGGCGTCTTTGATCTCGGCTCGCTCGATGTTGGCGGCATATTCACATTGCGAGCAAGACACGATGGTCTCCTCGCCGGTTTCAGCGAGAACCATGAACTCGTGGGAGTACGAACCCCCTATGGCTCCCGATTGCGCCTCCACGGGCTTGAATTGCAGTCCGCAGCGTTTAAAAACCCGCTTGTAGGCCTCGTAGATGGTCTTGTAGTAAGCCGAGGCATCGGCCTCGTCGGCGTGAAAGGAATACGCGTCCTTCATGAGGAATTCCCTCGCGCGCATCACGCCGAATCGCGGCCGAATCTCGTCGCGGAATTTCAGCCCTATCTGATAGAGCATCATCGGCAGCTGGCGCCAAGAACGGATTTCCCGGCGCACGAGGTCGGTCACGACCTCCTCGGCGGTCGGCGAAAAGCAGAATTCCGCGTCCTTGCGGTCTTTCAAGCGGAGGAGTTCCTTGCCGTATATTCCCCAACGTCCGGTTTCCTCCCACAAAGCCCTCGGCTGGATGACGGGCAAGGACACCTCCAATCCTCCGATCCCATCCATCTCCGAACGCACGATCCGCTCGACTTTGCGCAGGGCGCGCAATCCCAGCGGGAGCCAGTCGTATATGCCGGAAGCGACCTTGCGAATCATCCCGGCCCGCTGCATGAGTTGAGCGGAGACGTTGTCGGCGTCCGACGGCGCCTCGCGCAAGGTCGCGAGGAGGTATTTTGAAAGTTTCATTTCTTGGTCTCCGCGGAGGTCTTGGGAGCGCGCTCGGCGCGCGCAAGCCGAATGCGGATAATGTCGTTGTATGTGGCGAAGGCGAGCAGGGACATCAAGAAGGCGATGCCCGCCGTGTTGGCTCTTTCCATGGTCTGCACGGAAGCCCTCCGGCCGCGCAGGCCCTCCCACCAGTAAAAAACGGCGTGTCCACCGTCGAGCAAGGGCAAGGGCAAGAGATTGAAGAAACCGATCGCAACGGAAATAAAGCCGATCAAGAAAATAAACTCCTCCCACCCGGCGCGCGAAGCGCGAGACACCATCTGGAAAATCCCGACGGGGCCGGCCAGGTCGGGGCGCTCATGATTCCACAATTTTCCCGCGATCGCCGTCACCGTCTCCTTGCTTTGCCGCCAGCACAGCCGCAGCGCTTCTCCCAGCGCCGCCGGCAGGGCCACGGGTTTATAGACGGGCTTGGGCATGATGCCCACGATGCCTTTGGACCCCGAGTCGTCTTTCTTGGGCGTGACTTTGACTTCCAGGTTCTTGCTCTCCCGTTCGATGGACAGCGTAATCTCCCTGCCCGCAGAGCGATGAATCGAATGCGCCAGATCCTCCCAACTCGCGAGCGGACGCCCGTCGAAAGCCAGGACTTTGTCGTCGATTAGAATTCCAGCCTTGTCGGCGGGCAGCCCGATCACGATATTGCCGATGACGGGCTCTTTCGAGGCCTCGGGAAGGCCTCGTCCCCAAATCAAGCCGGTATACAAGGCGGCGGCCAGGACGTAATTCATCGCGGGGCCCGCGTAGACGATGATCAGCCGTCCGACCCAATTCTGACCGAAGTATTCATCGGCTTTGGGGGGGGAGCCGTCGCCGGTCGCGGGGTCCTCTCCGGCGGGTTTGACGAATCCTCCAAACGGAATGGCGCAGAGAGAAAAGCGCGTCCCGCGGCTGTCCGTGACCCCGAGCAACTCCGGTCCGAAGCCGAAGGCGAATTTTTCCACGCGCACTCCCAAGCGGCGGCATGCGAAAAAATGCCCGAACTCGTGCAGGACGATCACCAAGCCAAGCGCGAACGCGTTGGCCGCGATCGTGTGAAGCCAATGAAGGGCGAAGCTCATGAGCAATTCTCCTCGGCCTTGGCTCGCGCCCAGGCATCGACTTCGACGATCTCTTGAAAACTCGGCAGCCCCCCGCTTGGGGAGTAGGCCGCCATGGTCTTCTCAATGACGCGCGGGATATCCGTGAATTTGATTCGACCGGACAAGAAGGCCTCGACGGCGATTTCATCTGCCGCGCTGAGGACGGCGGGCATCCCGCCGCCCTTGTGCGCGGCCTCCCGCGCCAGGGACAAACACGGGAAACGGGAAAAATCGGGAGCACGAAATTCCAGAGTTCCCGCTTTGATTAAATCGAGGGGCTCGATCACTCGTCCGGCGCGGTCCGGGTACGTCATGCCGTATTGAATCGGGAGCTTCATGTCGGGAACGCCCATCTGCGCCAGGACCGAGCCGTCGGAAAACTCCACGCCGGAATGAAAGATCGACTGGGGATGGATCACGATCTCCACCTGATCGCGCCGTAGACCGAACAGGTTCATGATTTCTATGAGTTCGAAGCCCTTATTCATGAGCGTGGCGCAGTCGACGGTGATTTTCTTTCCCATGGTCCAAGTCGGATGTTTCAGCGCCTGGGCGGGGGAAACTTCGCTGAGGTCGCCCGCGTATTTGGCGAAAGCTCCTCCCGAGGCGGTGAGAATCACGCGCCGAATGGTCTTGAGCGGAGCGACCGCCCGCGGGTCGGGATTGAGGCCCTGCACGCATTGAAAGATCGCCGAGGGTTCCGAATCAACGGGAACGATTTTTGCGTTCCAGCGCTCTGCCTCCCGCATGAATTGCGCCCCGGCCATGACCATCGGCTCCTTGTTGGCCAGCGCGATGATCTTCCCGGCGCGGATCGCGGCCAAAAGGGGGGCAAACCCCACCCCGCCGACCACCGAGGTCAGCACGACGTCCGTCTCGGGGTGGGAAGCCAGCTCGCAGAGGCCCTCGACCCCGCAGGGCAGGTGCTTGGTGTTCCCGTTGAGACGGGTTTTCAAGTCCTTGGCCGCCTCGGGATCGAACATGGACACGACGCGAGCGCCGAACTCCAAGGCCTGCTCGGCCACGAGCGCCGAATTCGAGTTCGCCGACAAACCCAACACCGAGAGAGACTCGGGCATTTCGCGAATGACGTTCAGCGCGTTGACGCCGATCGATCCGGTCGAACCTAGAATGACGACGTTCTTCATCGCAAGCTTAAAGCGTAATAGACCGCGGGCGCGCAGAAAATGAAAGAGTCAAAACGGTCTAAAACCCCGCCGTGCCCCGGGAGCAACAGCCCGGACTCCTTGACGCCCGCATCGCGCTTGACCAGTGATTCCGCCAGGTCCGAAAGCTGGCCCGACACGGCGATGACAAGACCTATCGCCAGGGCCTGCCAAGGAGTCAGGACGTCGCGCAGAGGATACTTTTGGAAGACCAAGCACACCAACAGCGCAGCCGCCAAGCCCGCGCCAGCACCCTCCCACGTCTTCTTGGGCGATAGAATCGGAGCCAGCGGACGCTTTCCGAAAGCGCGCCCCGCGGCGTAAGCCGCGGTATCCATCGCCCACACCGAGGCGAAGGTCAGGTACATGAACGACTCGCCATGCGGCCGAATGCCTCGGATCAGCGCCAAATGCGCCGGAAGCCAACCTGCGAACAGCGCGCCGAAAAGGGTCAACGCCACTCGATCAAGAGAGTGGGCCTTTGAAAACATCTCGATGAGCATGACCAAAACCGTCCCGAGGGCCAGCGCGGGGGCCAACGCTGCGCCGATCGATGCGCAGCCGGCCAGCGTCGCGGCGATCAACACGACGCTCACCCCTTGGACCGGACGACCCCCGATTTTCAGAATCAAGGCGTATTCGTAGGCGCACAAGGCCGCCACCGCCACGATCAGCAGGGAATAGGCCATTCCTCCCGCATGCACGAGGCTCAGAAGAAGGGGAATTCCGACGAGCGCCGTCAGCACCCTTGGGAGAAGCATCCCGTGATTCTACAAAATCGAGAACCAAGTCGGGTCCATCTGCTACACTTTGTTTGATGCCGATCATCCTGCGTGCCGGGATCTGCCTCGTATTGTTGACGCCGTTGTCGCGCGCTGAGTCGGCGCCGCTGACCGGACACCCCAAGCGCCTGTCGCAGGCGATCCCGCTTCGGTTTTCGCCGCGCTGCCGCGCCGACAAGCAAGTCGGCGACATCTCGGGCCGCCTGGCCCGTTACTTTTTCGAGGTGGCCGGCAAGGGGCTCGACGAATTAGACATTTGGGACCCGGAACTCGTCGCCAAGATTCATCGCGCCGTCGAAGGGATTCCCCTGACGATCGACTGCGATCCCGATTTGGGAACGCGCTATTTCAGGAAAAACTTTTTATTTTGGGGCAGCCACCGCATCAACATCAGGGAACTGGGCCAAGCCCTGCACCGGCAGCGCAACGAACCCGGCTCATCCCCCAAAGAGCCCTGGTCTTGGAACATCGCCATAGACACCAGTCGACAGGTCAACAAAAACAAGCTGTTCCATGAATTTCTCCACCATGCCTCCGTCCCCGCCCTGGCCGGCCATAATGGCTTGGCTCCGGACGGGGAAACCGTCAATCGTCGTCAACTCGACCGGGTCTACGCCTGCAGCGGTCTCGCATTTCCCACCGTGGACTTGCCTGTGGCCTGGGATGTCGGACGCAGCTACGCCATGACGGCCAAAGCCTGTCGAACATGCCTAGAGGTCGCCCGCGACGAATGCGGCCAGTTCCCCGAGGGCCCTGCTCCCGATCAAAAAGTCAAGCCGCCCAAAAAAGCCCGGCCCAAAGCTTTCAACGACGACCACCCGGAATCCTAAGGGTGTTCGCCGGGGGTTGACACTTCGCCCAATCCGCCAAAACGACGCTCGCGAACCGAAAAATCCTCAAGAGCGGCGGCGAAATGCTCCTTGCGAAAATCAGGCCATAGAACGGGCGTCACGAAGAGTTCCGCATAGGCGGCCTGCCAAAGCAAGAAATTCGATAGGCGCATTTCCCCAGAGGTCCGAATCACGAGATCCAGGTCGGGCAGGCCGGTCGTGTATAAGTGCCGCGCGACGGACTCCTCATCGACCTTGGCGACGCCCGCGGCAAGAGCTTTATTGACGGCGTCGACGATTTCTTGACGGCCGCCGTAGTTGAGGGCCAGCGTCAGACGCAAGCCGGTGTTGTGTTTGAGCCGTTCGATCGCGGCGTCGAGTTCGCCGCGCACAAAGGCGGGCATGGCGTCGAGACGGCCGATAGCACCCAAGCGAACGTTGCTTTTTCCAAGCTCCAACGTCTCCTTATTGAGCGCCCATGATAGAAGCCTCATCAGTTCGCCAACCTCTTCAGCCGGGCGAAGCCAGTTTTCTGTCGAAAACGAGTACAACGTCAGCGCTTGGACGCCGAATTCCGCCGCGGCGCGCACAATCGCGCGCACGGAATCGACCCCGGCTTTATGGCCCGCGATGCGCGGCAGGCCGCGCGCGGCCGCCCAACGGCCGTTGCCGTCCATGATAATAGCGACGTGGCGTGGGAGCTTAGCGGGAGGCAGCGGCACTCTTAAATGGTGAGGATTTCCTTCTCTTTAGCGGCCACTTGCTCTTCGATCTGTTTGGTGAAGGAGTCGGTGATTTTCTGGATCCGCGTCTCCAAGCCCCGAAGATCATCCTCGGTGATTTCCTTGGCCTGAAAGGACTTTTTGATCTTGATGAGTCCGTCCTGGCGATCGTTGCGCACTCCCACGCGGAATTCCTCTCCTATCTTCTTGACCATCTTAACCAAATCCTTGCGGCGATCCTCCGTCATCATGGGCAGGCTGATGCGCAGCATCTTGCCGTCGCTCTGAGGCATCGCGCCGACGTCCGCCTTCTGGAGGGCCTTTTCGATATCCTGAAGCGTCGACGGATCCCAAGGTCGGATCTCGAGGGTGCGCGCCTCGGGAATCGAGACGGCGGCGACCTGCTTGAGGGGAACCAAGGAGCCGTAGGCCTCGACCTTGACGGCGTCGAGCATCAGGGGATTGGCCCGCCCGGTGCGCATGACGGCAAAATCCTTGGCCATGCGGACCATACGGTCCTTCATCGCCTCTTCCATTTTCGCAACGACGGCGTTGACGGCGGCGGTCACGGCCATAGTGTCACTCCGTGGTAATAAGGGTGCCGACCTTCTGGCCGCCGACGGCGCGTGCGATATTGCCTTTGACGGCGAGGTCGAAGACGACGACGGGCATGTGATTCTCCATACACAACGTCAAAGCGGTCGTATCCATGACCCTCAGACGTTGATTGATGCTGTCCATAAAGGTGAGCTTCTCGAATTTCTTGGCGCGCTTATCTTTCTTGGGATCAGCGCTGTAGACGCCGTCGACTTTGGTCGCCTTCAGCACCACTTCCGCCTCGATTTCCACGGCTCTCAAAGCCGCGGCGGTATCGGTCGTGAAGTAAGGATTGCCGGTGCCGGCCGCGAAGATCACCACGCGTCCTTTTTCAAGGTGGCGGATGGCGCGGCGGCGAATATAGGATTCCGCCAGTTTGTTGATCTCAACGGCCGTTTGAACGCGCGTAGGCACGCCCAACTGTTCCAAGGCGTCCTGAAGGGCCAGGGCGTTGATCAGGGTCGCGAGCATTCCCATGTAATCGGCGGTCACGCGCCCGATGGCCTCGCCGCGGTCCTGCTCACCGCGCCAGATATTGCCTCCGCCGACGACAATGCCCATCTGCAAGCCGGAGTCGCAAGCCAGCTTGATCTCGGATCCGATCGACGAAAGCGCCTCGGGACGAATGCCGTGGGAGCTCTCTCCGCACAACGACTCGCCGGAGAGCTTGAGAAGAACCCGCTTGAATTTCTTGGCGGCGGCCATCCCGAGTGTTACTCGCCCAACTGGTAACGCACGAACCGGGTCACCGTCACCGGACCGCCCAGCTTTGCGCCGGCGGCCTTCAGGAACTCGGCAATAGGCGTCTTGTTGTCGCGCACCGACAGCTGATCAAGCAGACACCATTGTTGATAGAAAAGCTTGTTGATCTTTCCCTCGATGATTTTCGGAATGGAGGCCTCGGGCTTGCCTTCCTTGCGCAAAATGTCGGCGTGGATTTCCTTCTCCTTCTCGATGTCCGCCGCGGGGACTTCCGCGCGGCTCAGATATTTGGGGGAGAAGCCGACGATTTGAAGCAGCAGCTCCTTGGCCAACTGGGCGACTTCGGGCGATTGTGCCGCGTCCGCGCTGGTCGTCGAGATCTCGATAAGAGCTCCCTTCTTGGCGGGAACTGCGGGATCGGTTTGGTGCGCGTAGCCGGCGACCAAGCCATGCCCCTTCAGCTCGAAGCGGTCAAAACGACGCAAGGCCATGTTCTCTCCAAGTTTACCAATGAGAGGTTTGACCCACTGCTCGTTGGCCGATTCCAAGCTCTTGATTTCCCCGCAAGCGGCTTTCTCCACCAAGGACTTGACCATGTCCTGAAAATCCGCGCCCTTGGCCACGAAATCGGTCTCGCTGTTGATTTCGATAATGGCTCCGGTCGAGCCCGACACCTTGAAAGCGACCGCCCCCTCCTTGGTCGCCCGCGCGGATTTCTTGGCCGCGTCGGCCATCCCTTTTTTCCGCAAAACGGTCAACGCCGCGCTGAAATCGCCTTTCGCCTCGTCCAGCGCGCGCTTGCAGTCCATCATTCCCGCGCCCGTTTTTTCGCGCAGGTCCTTGATCAACTGGGTGGAATCGACGGTCGGCATTGGTTCAAGCCTCCTGGACGGTCGGTTCTTCCGCCGCGGCATAGATCACGTCTGCGGTCTGCTCGATGTCGGCGGTCTCCACGACGGCCCCCCCGGCGAGCATCTCCTGCTCCGCCCCGGCCACCGACTGGGCGTTGAGCGAAGCGTCGTAGGCGGTCTTGCCCTCCAGAACCGCATCGGCGATCAAGCCGCAGAACAACTTGATGGACCGAGCGGCATCGTCGTTTCCGGGGATGGGATGATCGATCATATCGGGATCGCAGTCGGTGTCGCAGACGGCGACGATCGGAATCCCCAGCTTGCGCGCCTCCTGGACGGACAGATCCTCCTCGATCGGATCGACGACGAAGACCACGTCGGGCAAAGTGTCCAGACCGCGCAAACCCGAGAGGTTTTTCTTAAGTTTGGACATCTCCTTATTGAGGCGGGAGACTTCCTTCTTGGGCAAGACGGCAAAAATCCCGTCGGTCTGCCACTTCTCGATCTCCTCGAGGCGCTTGACGGACTTGCGCAAGGTCGCGAAGTTGGTGAGCGTGCCGCCCAGCCACTTCTCGCAGACGTAAGAGGCGCCGCAACGCTCGGCCTCGGCGCGCAGAATGTCTTGCGCCTGTTTCTTCGTCCCCACGAAAAGGAACTTTTTGCCCACCGTCGCCTGGTCTTGGACCCATTGACCTACTTTCTTAATCTCCTTGACGGTCTTCTGGAGATCAATTATGTGGATGCTGTTGCGTTCCCCGAAAATAAATCGGGACATCTTGGGATTCCAGCGGCGAGTCTGATGGCCGAAATGGACTCCGGCCTCGAGCATGGCTTTCATCGAAACGTTGATCATGAGCGGATTCTATCCTCCGGGATTAGTCTGACGGGAAATGCTAGCAAATATCCGGCGAATTAACCAGCGTTCGTCGGAGAGGTTTTCGCCGCGGGGTCCGGCAAGGTGCGGGCGTACTCCCGCCAGAAGCCTTCCATGGCGTGCATTCGCTTCAACCCTTCGGCCACCCCTATAGGCGCGACGCAGACGGCCGCGCGGACTTTGTCAAGGCGCAAACTACTCTCCTTGGGGCGCGGGGTGGGGGAGTGAAGTTCTCTGACGGGCACGGGCCTGATCAACGACGCGTCCAAATCGAAGGTCCGAGCCGCCCGCACGGCGAACTCGTAGCGCACGATTTCCTCGGCGCCGACGACATGAAAGATGCCGCGTGCGCCCTCCGAAATCAACTCCGTGGTGATTTCGGCCAGATTCTCGACATAGGTCGGGTTATAACGCAAATCATCCGCCACCCTCATCATCTTCCCCTCGGAAAGATTCTTGATGATTTGAAGAACGAAGTTTTTGGACTCCCACTGCCAGCCGTAGGCGCCCGAAGTTCGAATGACGAGGTTGCGAGGGTCGCAGGCCAAAACGCCGCGTTCGGCTTCGGCCTTCTGACGCCCATACTCATTAATAGGACAGGGAACATCGTCCTCGCTGTAGACGCCCTTGACCCCATCGAATACATAATCGGATGAGTAGAATATCATGCGGGCTCCGATGTCCCGGCACGCCCGCGCCACGTTTAATGTTCCCTCGACGTTGACTCGCCAAGTTTCCTGGGGATGAAGCTCGCAATAATCGACGAACGGATTGGCCGCGGGCACCGCGACGACCTCGGCCTCTTTGTCCCGCAGCAGCGCTCTGACCTTGGCCTCATCTTGCATGTCCAACTGAAGAAAGCCGCCGGAGGCGTGACAGTGATAGGTGGCCGCCGATACCTGAGCCCCTCGAGACAGCCAGGCGCGCACCAGGGCGTTACCGACCAAACCGGTGCCTCCGATGACGAGCACCCGGGAGGATTTAGGATTAATTTTCACCGTTTTATTCTAGCAAATATTGAAATTTCACGCCTAGGTCTCCCGGACCGCCGGATGGAACATAGGACCCAGGCATAACCTCTCGTCTCTGTTATACTGTCGCATCAACAGACGACGGCTCGTCGTTCACGGTTTGGTTTCGGCGTGCGCGCTGATCGCGCTCGCGTCGTCGACCGCCGCTCAAATGCCCCGCCGGCGCCCTGAGCAGCGCCGGGCGAAGTCTTCGCTGCCCCTGCCCAACGCCAAGATCAATACCCACCAGCTCGACGCCCTGTACGATGCGTCGACTCTCAAACCCGAACCGACCGTCCCTCAGCCTCCCACCCACGCCCGCGCTTTCGTGCAGCCCTTCGGAATGCGGGTCGCGCGGCCTTCGCACCGTCGCCTTCCTGCGGCTCAACTTCCGCAGGAATTCTTCGTGCCCAATCCCAGCGACACCCCGGCCTATAGGCGCCTCATGAACAAGATGCTCGCCAACCCCTCCGCAACCGATCAATACGATGAAATGATCCTGCGCTATTCCCGGATCTATCGACTCGATTCCCGTTTATTGAAATCCATAGTGGCCGCCGAATCGGAGTTCAATCCGAGGGCCGTCTCTCAATCCGGCGCCATAGGACTGATGCAGGTGATGCCGGCGACGTCCGAACTGGTGGGCGTCTCGGCGTCCCGACTTCATGAGCCCCTGGCCGGCGTCAGAGCCGGCGCGCGGTATCTGCACGGCCTATTCCGGAGCGCATGGCAGATCTATCATCTTCGAGGAGTGCGCTACACCGACGCCCCGGAATGGATCGTCCAACGCATCATCGCCGCCTACCATGCCGGCCCCAAATTCCTGGTTCGCCGCGATCTGCACGAATCCACCCGCGCCTACCTTCGCCGCGTGGCTTTGTTCTATCGCTCAAAAATCACCGACTTGCGCCGTCCCGTAAATATTAGAATGGAGTTGCCCGACTACAGGGAGACCGTCGCTTTGAGCGGGGGAATGTATTGACATGCGCCTGACACCGATTCTTTTATTGCTGATGACCGCCTGCGCTGCGCGCCGGCCGTGCACGCGCACTCTGTGCGTCACTCGCCTTGAAGGCACCTTGGAGCTTTCCGGCTGGCAGACCCGCGTGCGCGCCAACTCCCGGTCTCCCCGACCGCCTATCCCTTCCGACTCCGAGATCGCTTTGCTTGAGGGCTCGGCCGACTTCATGAACGGGGACACGAAGATTTCCGCCTCGGAAGGCTCCGTCTTCCGGTTTTCCGTCTCCACCGCCGCCCTCGCCTCCATCGATGTCTCCACGGGACAGGTCACGATCGCGCCCGCCGCAACCGCGCCCGTCAAGCTCGCACCGGGGGCTCGCTTCGTCTTGCCTCAAGCCCCCTAAGGTCTGCGCGCCCGCACTCGCTCGCGCAGACCCGTTATGCTTAAATAGCGTCATGAAAAAGGCTCTCATCACGGGTATCACGGGACAAGACGGCTCCTATCTCGCCGAGTTCCTCCTTAAGAAAGGCTACGAGGTTCACGGCATCAAGCGCCGCACCTCCCTTTTCAACACCGATCGCATCGACCATCTTTTTCAGGATCCCCATGAAAAACGTCTGCGCTTCATCCTGCATTACGGCGACATGACCGACTCATCAAGCCTGGTGCGCGTGCTTCAAAAAGTCAGGCCCGATGAAGTGTACAACCTCGCCGCTCAAAGCCATGTCGCCGTCAGCTTTCAGGAACCCGAATACACGGCCAACGCCGACGCCCTGGGAACCTTGCGGCTCTTGGAAGGCATTCACTCGCTGGGCATGGCGAAATCGACTCGTTTCTACCAGGCGTCCACTTCCGAACTCTTCGGCAAGGTGCGCGAAACCCCCCAAACGGAAACCACGCCGTTTTATCCGCGCTCCCCCTACGCCGCGGCCAAACTCTACGGTTACTGGATCACCGTCAACTACCGGGAGGCTTACGGCCTCTACGCCTGCAACGGCGTTCTGTTTAATCATGAGTCGCCTCGGCGCGGCGAAACCTTCGTGACTCGCAAGATCACCCGGGGCTTGGCCCGCATACGACTGGGGCTCGACAAGACCATTTGGCTGGGGAACTTGGACGCGAAGAGGGATTGGGGACATGCCAAAGATTTCGTGGAGATGATGTGGCTCATGCTTCAACAGCCGCAGCCCCGCGATTATGTGGCCGCCACGGGCCGCCAGCACTCCGTTCGCGAATTCGTCGAGGCGGCCGCCTCCGAATTGGGTTTTGATCTCGTCTGGAAAGGCCGCGGACGCTCCGAAAAGGGCGTGGATCAGCGCTCCGGAAAAACGATCGTCGCCTTGGACCCTCGCTATCTTCGCCCCACCGAGGTCGACACTCTTCTCGGAAACGCCGCCAAGGCGCGCGAAGAATTGGGCTGGCAGCCCCGAGTCAGCTTCGACACGCTGGTGCGCGAAATGGCCCGCGAGGACCTGGCTTTGGCCAAACGCGAGGCTCTGGTCAAGAAAGCGGGGTTCGCCACGCGGCACCACGACACCGACTAGCCAGAATTCTTCAGTTTGAAATCATCAGCAATGAGAACGCGTGGATTATTTTGTGCAA
>ERZ1292633.1826-Hain-H41-02um-R1-1826-length-22504-cov-7_pt1 | contig 22504 bp, 15 predicted proteins | sample MGYA00564406_ERZ1292633 | MGnify/ENA primary metagenome ERZ1292633 (study PRJEB36523, sample SAMEA6512639) | groundwater metagenome | collected 2019-01-08 | study: AquaDiva: Metagenomics assemblies of 32 groundwater samples
CCCCCCCCCCCCCCCCCCCCCCCCCCCGCCCGTTTCCTTGCGCGGCGACCGTTGCAAGGTTGAAATTGGACCGCATGGGACATTGATTGCACCTTTGCGCGCACCACACATAGTTACGATGACCGCCGCATAGAAAAGAGAAAGTGCCAAAGCGGCCGGGTAGGCGCTGCACGCCGTTACTTTTTCGCAGCCTTGTCGTTTTCGTCCAGCGCTCGCACGAGATGCTTGCAGCGGTAGTTGAGCTTTGCCACTTGCTCTTTCAGCGCCTCATTTTCGCTTTGCAAGGCATCCCGTTCGGCGCGGATGGCTTCGGCCTCGGACCTATCCTTTTCAATCGCGGCCAGAATCTCCGAGAGGCGGCCTTTAATATCCGCAGACGGCAAGGCAGCGGCGGCAGGTGAGGCGGCGGCGGTCCCGACGGTTCGCTCCAGCAACGCTGCCCTTGACTCCAAGGCGACGATTTTCTCCACCAGATGAGCCATTCTAAAAGTCGGTTTTTGATTCAGACGTCAAACGAAGGGCTGGGGCGGGGTTAGATTGCAACGCAGAAACGGGAGCAGTGGGGGGAAACAAAGGCCTGCACCTGCTGCGAAGGTGACCATTCTAGTTCCCATGTCAGAAAGATGAGAAAATGATGGTAGCCACGCGCTTTGGGAGAGCCAAAAAAGAACAAGTACGGCATCACGCCTCATCGGATCGTGCGTTTTGTGTGTGTCTCCCCCTGGGCTTTGGGGGTCAGGAGACGCGCGCGCCTTTTATGCGGTTGGCAGCGATGCGGCGGTCTGGTTTAGCTGGTCCAGCCGCGTTTGAAAGTCCCCCCTCAGCGCGCGAAGGGCGTCCATTGTTTTCCACAGATTCTGCAGGTCGCTAATCTTGAGATTATCGTAGCCGGTGACCTGTCCGAGGAAGTCGGAAGCGTCGATGCGCGACATGCCATCCCGGTAGTGGCCGACGGCAACGCCGATCGTTTCGCGCTGGTGCTGTGCCGCGGTCAGCTTGAATGCCTTAGCCTCGTCGAGGGCCTCCTTCATCTTTGATTGCAACTCCGCTTCGCGCTTGGTGAGCAGGGCGTGGCGATCGTCGAGGTTGGACTGAATGGCGGCAATGGTCGCGCGGTCGTCGACCATTCGCTGATGCACTTCCGCCCGCAAGCGGTTCACCTCGGACATGCCGACCGATAGGTGCTCTTGATTGACTTGCGCCTGCTTCGACAAGTCCGCCGTGCGGTGGGCAATCGATGCCCTTGACGACGCCACGGCCGACTCCAGCTCTGAGGCACGACGTTTCAATTCCGCGTCACGGCGCGCGTGAGCCTCCTGACTTGCGGCGGCGGCACGATCGACTTCCAAGGCTCGAGTTTGCAGCCTCTTGTCAAGGTCGTCGAGATCGGCAGCCCTTTGGCTAACAGTTTGCTGCGTCGCTGTGACGTAACTCTCAAACTCCTCCTTCGCTCGCTCGAGCGCGGTCGTTTTGATTTCAAGCTGTTTTTGTGCTTCGGTGGCGGCAGCTCGAAGGTCGGACTCACGAGCTTCGAACTCAGAGATTTTTCCAGCGAAGAACTTTTCATGAGTGTCCCGGGCAGCGGAGAGGCGAGCGTCCTCGTCCGCTTGTTCCTTTCGCGCCTGCTCGATGTCATCGTGAAGGGCTGCTTCGCGGACCCGGAGTGCTTCCGCTTTCTCGGCGAATCGCGATTCGGCTGCCTCGATTCGGACTTTGAGATCGTTTTCTTGCTGACGCAAGTTCTCTAGTTGCGCGCCGAAGTACGCTTCGTTGGCGGCGCGGCTTCGGCTCAGCTCTGCGTTCGCCCGCGTCAAGTTGTCATTCGCTTCCCTCACGCCCTGCTCCAGGACGGCCTCCTTCTTGAGTAATAAGTCACGAAATGCGTTGAGTTTGGCCTCGGATGAAACCGAACGTCGGTCGCTTTCAGTTTGGAGCTCGAGCGTCGCTTTTCGTGTGTTCACTGCACTTTCATGGCAGCGTTTCAGGTGCTTAGAGATGAAATCGTTGACCCGCTTGATGGCGTCGTGGCACTGCTGCTGCGCCGCGGACAAACCCGATTCACGCTGCACGAGTGCGGACTGCCAGCTATGAAGACGCGACGTGTCCACCGCCTCCTCGGCTTTGGACGCTGATTTCAGCAGCTGCATTTCAGCGTCCAGTTGCCGTTCCACTTGCGCGAGCGACGCCATAACTTCATCTTCGGCAGCTTTTTGGGCCCGGCCGTCCAGCGCTCGCTGCTCGTCCACTTCTTGAGACCGTGAGTCGAAGGTCACATCCCATTGCTCCCTACGGCCGCCTTCGGTCGGGTCGATGATCTGAAGCCTGTCCGCGGGCACGGCCTTCTTCGGAGGAGGCGCGGCAGACGCGCCCGGTGCAGGCGATGCGGCTGCCGCGGCCGCTGCAGCGGCTGCCGCTTGGACGCCGCTTCCGACGACCGCGCTCGACGTAAGGGACATTTGACTCGTGTTTGGCCCCATGCTTGCGATGGAGGACGCCGAGGACATCGGCGGCGGCGGCTTCCCGTTGAGGGCCTCGGCATAGTCTTGAGGGTCCATTGCCAGCTCTCGCGGCCCGCAACTGGACCAAAACGCGGCGGCGCCCTGCATCACCGCTAAGTTGTACTGCACATCGCCCTTCAGTTTCTCCTTCCAGCGATACTGTGCGATAAACTTTAGCTGGTCGGCGAAGCCCTTGGGATTGGCATGGCCCACACAGAGAATGACGGCGGGGTGGAGCACGTCGGCACCCGTGTCCCCTTCCGTTCGGCGAAGGGCGTGAGTGACGTACGTGATCGCGTTCAGCATGCAGACGACTTTGTCCTTGGGCGCTTTGAACTCCGCCATCTTTGCGAGCGATTGCACCGCCTGTCGCCACTGCTTTTGGTGCACACAGGGCTCCGGAACATGCAGCTGGCGTGCCGTCACCCAGGGAGACAGCAATCCGATCCGCGCGTGAACCAGTTCGGCCGTTTGCGGGTCGCTCACGACGGCCAAGCAGGTGTCGTAGATTTTTGCCAAGACGAATCGTTCAAGGTCCTCGAAGACATTTTCGCGATTGCGAACGTCCTCGCCCATCGGACCCCACATGTCAATTTTCAGCAGCTCCTCCGCCTGTGTGTCCAAAAAGAGTCGAACCGCCTGCGGCGTGATAGCGGCCGCATCCTGCGAGATGAACGTCTTGATGCTTCTGGCCACGTGCTTGACGCGGCGATCCTGCAACTTGATTTGAAACTCTTTGAAAGACGTCTGAGAGTCGTCGTCCACGGCGGCCACTTGATTCGTTTTCCGGCCATTTTTGGCGTCTTCGGCGCGAATATCATCCAAGCTGACCGCAAGATCCGAGACGATGTACACGTCGGGCACGTCGTCGCTATACCCCGCTTGCACGTCCAGCGGCATGCGTCGCAGCACGCTGAGGCACTTGGCTCCGACCGTCACTTGGTCGTATCCGGGGCTGAAGTCACCCTTGGTGCCGAGCACGGTGATGAAGGTGGTCTTGACCTTACTGAGGCTACGGACGCAATGGGCTTTGAGAAACGCGGAGGTCATCATGCTCTCGTCGACGCCGTGACCGTCCAGCGCCGTGCAGCAAGGCACAAGGACGGCGTTGACGGGTCGACAGCGATCCAACTCCAGGTGCAGCGGCATGCCAGGCCGCATGGCCCGCAAAAACACGTTATTGGTGCGCTCTTGTGCGATGCTAGCGAAGGACATTGCAGCAGAAAATGTGATGTCTTTGATATGCCCCGAGGTGTGTTCGTTGTAACCACCGTCTCAGGTGGCAAAATTATTTGTAAAAAATCTGTTGGCAAAGGGAACATTACGAAGGGCTGCATCATTATCCACTATTCCATTCAAGACCACCCAGTACTTCGGACGACTGTTCGACAGCAGCACTATTGTTAAGATCGAGTTAAAGGGGAAATGGGAAGGGGGGATCCGGCCGAGAAGCAGAATCCAAAAGCGTCGTGTTAACTCGAGAAGAAAGGGGGACGGAAAGGACGAGGGGAGGGTTTAGCCCCTTCCGGGCCGCTCAGCCCATCGGGTCCAATGCAGCTCAGGGCTCATACCGTTTACGCCGCGATTTTCCTCGCGACACCGTCCGTCCAGTGCGCGACGAGCTCGAGACGGAAGTCTGCCGTTTGCATCCCAAAGAGCTTTAGGAGACTCGCGGCCTCGGCGCTAAGCGGCTCACCTTCTTTGCAAACGACCGTCGGCGACGTGACCGTGATCACGCCTTTATCCAAGACGACGGGCAAGCCCAGCCGTCGTAGATGATCACACATGGAGTGCGGAAAGCGGAGCAACGGTCCCGCGGGAATCGAAAAGTCCTCGGCCGCGGGCTGTCCCGTCCTCGCGAAGACGCTCCCACCAATGTTCTGCACGTAGTCTTTCAACTCCTTCTTCGGCATCGAGGTGAATAACAGACCGCAGACACCGGTTAGGAACTTAGACATCTTGTGCAAATTCGGCGCTGCGCTAGTGTCGGCGTCTTTTCCAAGGGCAACGGCCATCACTTTGTTGTTGCCCATGAACAGTCGGCTGTCTTCCCGCCGCTCGTTTCTCACTTCTTGCAGGAGATTGGTTCTCACGTTGTGAACTCGGAAGACATACAGATGCGGATACTGGGTCAGCGCTTCGGCGATTCGCGAAATCAACTTTTCCTTGTGGTCTCTGCCCTTCGCCTTGGTCTTTGTCAGGGGCACAACCTTCGCGCGGCGGGATTTCGGCATTGAATAGAAAATTATTACGACCCGCGCGCTTTGGGATGCTCTCTCTCTCTGTTCTCTCACTGTCCTCTCCTTGAGCGAAGGACAGGATGGTGGTGGGGGGAAAGCACCGAACCAAAAATGGCGAAGTAATGATGATAGATGGACACTGCTCGTGTTAACGAATGCAGGAAAGCGTTTTTTCTTCACTGAAACTGGCATGAAACTATACACATCTCGTCGAGTGGGCAAATCGACGACGAGACGAAGAAAAAGACTGTAGTTGTGACATCCGTCCTCGTCACACGAGATCCTTGTCGACCAACAGCGGGGCGTAGCGGCGGTCCTTCGGAATGTGCTCCACGAGCCACGAGCGAAGGAAGGTCACGAGCCGGATGGCATCCACCTCCTCCATGTTGTGGCTTTCCATCAACGAATGCGCGCGGTGCACCTCCCGAGCGAAGAGGACGTGGTCTTGGCCATGCTGGGCGCGATCGGCGTAGTTGTACGTGTCGAGCAGGTGGTCCTCGTTGGTCAGGTACCGCGCGCAGTACGTCACGAGGTCGTCGAGGTCCGCGGCGATGGACTCCTTGTCCTTGTCGCTCCTCGGCCGCTGCAGCTTCTCGTCGAACTTGCGGTCTGACAACGGCGCTTGCCGTCGACTGACGTGCCGCGGCCCGACCGCCACCGACATGTTCATGTTCTCCGTGGCACCCGGCGCTCCCCCCGCGGTATCGAGTGCCGCCCGTCGTTTATTGCAAATGCGGTTTATCACCGTGATGAGAAACTTATGCTGGTTGTCGATCACGGCGAGTCCCACGCCGTGCTTGAATGTATCCCACTCGATCGGTGCGTAGACGGTGACGATGGGGTTCGCGTTCGTATCGGTGAGGTCCGTCGATGTCGGCGAGGTCGTTCCCCCCTGTGCCGACGTGTCGATCGCCGATGGGTCGACGGCGGTTGATCCACTGACGTTGCTCATCTTCAATCTAATTCGTGTTCTCTATTTCCCCATATTACTCCGAATGAGAAGGACAAAAAAATTTGAGTAACGAATCATTCTTCCCGGTCCAAGCGCAAAGCCCCCCTCACACGTTCTTGTTGCAGGGGCAATCAGCACCCAAAAAGGGCTCGAGCGGCTGTCTATGCAGCAGTGACCACCATTTTGGTGTACTGGGCCCAGGGCAGCCGCAGCACACCATCCCCCATGTGAGCCACTCTCGTCACATTCGCGGCAAGATCGTTCCAGTGGCGTTGTCTTTCCAGATCGTGTGCTTTTTCACACCCGGGAAACTTGCAGGACCCAAAAGCGCAACCGCTGAACCAAGTGGCCCAGCGGGCCGCGACCTCGTCGCGACAGTAGAGGGCTTGATAGTAGAGGCCGAGTCGCCACGTTGCAAGAAGCACAGGAGGGTAGAAGTCCTTTTTGGCGTGCAGACTCACTCGGGACGGCTGCAGCAGCCCCGCTTCACGCACGTTGGACGCCGGACAGTGACTCATGGTGACGTCCTTGACTCGTTCCAACTTGGCGAGCTCCGCGCACTTCACCATCATGGCGTCACTCGCGCGAAACTGACGAACCATCCAACGGTCGATGCACTGCGCCAAAACAGGTTGCAGTCGCTTCAGCGCGCCGCGCGAGAAAATGTGACCGGCACCGCCCCAGCCCTGCTGCGACAGGTAGAACGGTCGTTCGGGATCGAGTGCTTGGAGCCGCGCGACCAATCCCGTGGCGTGGAATACCGTATCGTCATCGCCCAACACGACCCAGTCGGTCGCAGTATTTGCTGGTCGCAACGTTGGACCCGTTGGGTGGGCCGCGCCGCGTTGAAACGCGTCCTCGCGGGGCGGATACCCTGCCTGTCGCATGAGGTCGTCGACAGCTTGCAAAAACCGAAACTGCGCCACGATCCACGACACGCTGTAGCCCTGACCCGCACGGCGAACCGCGTTCAGATAGCCTTTCTTAACGTAGGCACTGAAGACGTCGCCGTCTCGCTCCCAGACACCCACTGGCAGCAGCCCAGCCACCCAACGTTTGGATGCCCAGCGCGACGCACTCGGCAGCACATCCGTGAAGACGGACACCGTTTCCTTTGGAACATGGACCAGCCAGGTACAATCGGACACGTCCACGCGAAACGACCCCTCGCTGCCGGTGATAATGGCGAGGAGAGCGTGGCGACGGAGCCACGGCATGACGGTCGGCGGAACGCAGCTGCCGTTCGCACGGAGGCCATGACACGCGCTCTTGTTGCTAATGCCCCAGGCATGATTGATGCCGCTTTCAGGATCCGCACTTAAGCCCATGACCGACAGATCGAGATCGCGACCAGACTTTCGAGACGGTCGAATCGCAGACACCTTCGGCTTCCCGTGCGAAGAGGACTCTGTGAACGGCGTTCTGAGATTCGCTACGCCCAGTAAGATGGACGACGATTCCGTGGAAAGAACCGCGGACGAAGGAAGTCGCTGCTTCCGCTCCACCCGCAATGGTGTCGCAACCGCCGAATGAGAGTCGCCGTCGCCAACGCGCGGCGGTTTGCTCGACCCCGCCATGGCCACGTCGTCGTGGTGATCATCACCATTGGGAAGCGTTCGGCGGTTTCTCGCGGACCCGCCGGAAGGAACCGCTAGCGAGGACGTCATCGACCTGGCAGAAAATGTCAGCCCGGCAAGCGCCAACAAGACGGCACTGAGAAGAAGAACGCCTCGCAGCGATTTCGGAGCCGGCGGCAGCGAGGTAACCCCTGTGGCAATCGGCGTCGCCGCGGTCGTTGTTCCGCTCCGATCGCTCGTTGGATGAAACAGCGGTGGCCTCATACTGTAGATAGCTAATTTTCAACTTCTGAATCGTAAAACGGACGACGCTCGATTGGTCGACTATTGTGTTGTTGTTGACAGTTCGAATGAGGGCGCGATCCGGTAGTGAAGCAACCAGCGGCCGAGCACGATGCAGAGAAAAATGACGGGGAAGAACACAAAGCACGCAGGAACGCGACGGATAGCATCGTGGATGGGGCGGCAGATCATCATCAGCTCGCAGCACCTTTTTTCGAGCGTGAAATTCATCAGGCGGCGAATGACTTCAAAAGCAACGCATTGGGAAGCGTGCACCCATCATCGAGAGAAGAGAGCTCTTGATCAATTTCAGTCATCCGTCCAATAGATTGTTCGTTTCGAGTTTAAGCGTCACAAAAATGTCGGGCGATTTCCGATAGTCGAGTCAGAGGATTCGGCCTCTAGACTACAACAAGTAGTCGAAAATGAAGCCCGTTCGTACAGTGGCACGTTTCCGGACACAAACACAACAAACAAAACAAACAACGACACCGGATCCGAGGGGCGGGCCGTTGAAGGAAACGTCCCTTCAATGCCCTGCAGTTTGAACCGGAGGCTGTTCAGTGGGTACGTCTCGGAGATCGCGGACGCAGTCGCTCAAGTGTGGGAGCGCCTTGGCCGTCAGCCAAGGAAACCAACGAGGCGCTGGATTCGACTCCAACCAGCGGCACTGCTCGGCAACGAGTTTGTTCGAAATCGTCCCGCAGCAAGTTTGCCAGCTTGAACGCCGACGGAGCGTTGGCTTCATACTCGGACTGGAAGTCGCAAATAAGGCAGTAGAGCTGTTGGTATTCCCCGCTTTGCCCTTCTGGCTTCGGTGCGCCTTGCAACACGGTGGCGATGCGGCGGCTGAGTTCCTGATACTCCTGCGTCTTCGTGGCGACCAGCCGCAGCCGCTCGCGCATGGCCCGGTTTTCGGTGAGCTTCGCTTGAAGGGCGCGATCCCACTCCTCTGTCGCCAGCCGAATGCGGTTAACGCCTGCCTCTTTCGTTTCTTCGATGCTCCGCTTCCATTTTTCACGCGCTGCCTCGACATCACCGAACAGCTCGCTTCGTCGCAGGGCAACGTGCGCCTCTGCGGCCGCGATCTCGTCCGCCTGTTTTTTTGCCCAGAGAGCGTTCACATCCTCGTACTTCGCCGTCATCTCCGCGACTAACTGGTTGTACTTGGCCTCCCAGTCCGCCGCTTGCACCTTGAGTCGCTCGTTGCCCTGCTCCGTCCTGCGCCTATTTTCCTGCTTGAGTAGCGTGAGTTCCGTTTCGAGTGCGGCTATTTGCGCGCCTTTCTCCGTTTCGACGCGTTTCACTTCTGCCAATAGAGCGTCATGCTCGGCGGTAGACACTGCGATGGCTTTTTCGATGTCGGCCACCTTACCATTCGTTTCCTGCATGAACGATTCGCGCTCGGCCTCGCATCGATCTCGCAGCGCGGATACCTCCGCCTCGTGCCGTTGCTGTTGTTCTTGCCCAATTCTCCGAAACGCGACACGTTGACGAGCGGTGTTCGCGCGCGCCTTTAAAATGATGGCATGTTTCGCCGCCACGGTCTTTTTGATGTCCGCCTCCTGCTCCTCGATGTTTGAGATCAGCTCGCGTTTGGTGGCTTCCAGACGGTGGATCTTCTTCTTCCACAAATCGGTTTCTATTTCGGCCTCCGCACTTTTGTGCTGCAGGGTGTCAATTTCGAGCCGTAAGTGGTCCTGCTCTTTCTCGATTTGCACCTGCCGGTTCTCGAGGCCTAGCTTTTCGTCCGTGAGACTCGTCACCTTGCTTTTCAGCGCACAGTATTCAGCCACGAGCTGTTTCCGGTCACCTCGGCACTTCTGCGCCGCCTGCAAATTGCAAAAGGCGAGGGCATATCTGCGGCGGAGCTCCTTTTCCTGTTGTTCCTTCAGTTGCGAAACGCGCTGGTGCTGCTCGTTGATGGCCGCTTCCAGGGACTGCATGTGCGCCTCGTGATCGGCGATCTGGGCCTTCAGGACGGCGACGGAGTCGCTCTCAGACGCTGATTTCGCCGACTTGTCCAGCTCCCCCTTCATTCGCTCTAACTCCTCTTCCAGCTCCACCATCATGCGGCCCGCCACATTCTCGTTGACGTGAACCGTGGTGACGATTTGCCTCGCGCGCGATCCGTAGCGAAGGGTGCTCAACGATTCATCGGCGTTGTCGCCATGGGGAGATACGCACACTAGCATGAACGTCTTGGAGTTGCCACCAAGAGAATCCATGAGCAAGGAGGTCAACGTGGAGTCTCGATAAGGAGGACGTTTTTTCGGTCCCTTGGTGGTCGCGTTCTCCACGAGGACGTCGATGACAAACTTCAGGCAGTGGAGCGACTTGTTGATGGAGGACGCCTCTTTGAGGCGGTCACCGGTGGCTCCGGTCTTCTTGTTGCGCTCCGACCCGGCCAAATCGATAAGGTTAATGACTGACTCACGAATGTGCTCGTTGGGCTTCTCGAACTGCTTCTTTGGTACGCTCGTTGTCACCTGGTTGACTGTGATCTTGAAAATCGTGTGGGATCGGCTGGATCGCTCGTTCATCTTGGTCGCAGCCGTGTGCTTGCAAGAGTTGCCCAACGCAATCAGATCCCACATGCGCTTCCAGCTGTCAACTTCGACAGCCGTGAGATTCTCGACGAAGACGCCTGTAGCGGGCGAACTGCGAACGCGAAGGTTTTCTGGGTTGGTGCGCGCCTTGGCCTCGGCCGGCAGCGTGCTCAAGTTCCAGAGAAGATCCTTCACATTCTCGTTGTAAATTTCAAGGAAGCGCACCTCGATGCGGAAAGATTGAACAAAGTTTTCCCTGTGCGCATCGGCCTCTGCCATGAACCTTTCTACGTCGGCGAAGAGTTGCTGACACGTCCGTGGGATCAAACCTGGGTTGGAACCACCCCCGTCGCCATCCGACCCCATCATCGAATACGTTTTGCCGCTGCCAGTTTGACCATACGCGAAGAAGCACGTGTTGTACCCTTTCCAAGCCTGCTGCAGCAACGCCCGACCGTACTCCTCGAAGAGCACTTCCTGTCCGGCGAAGGGATTGTCTTCGCACGTTTGAACGCTGTCAGGGATGGACCACAAGCACGAGTCGAACACGAACCGTTCCTTTTCCTGGAAGTTCTTTTCTTCGTCCAGAAAGACGCATTGCGGACCGTGAAATTCGACGACGCTGCGGATGGGGCCCTTGTCCCAGACATCCTTCCCTTCCTGCGACTTCTCGTGCAGTTCAATTTCCCGGTTGTTGAATGGCCGCACGCGACACACCACGCGGACGTTTTCGGTTTCGGAGGCAGGCGCTCCGCTGGCGGCCGCCGCGGCTGCAGCACCAAAGACGGACTGGCGGCGATTAGCTGCGGTGGTCGGGGAGGCGGTCGCTGCTGCCGCGGCTGGCGGTGGTCCCCGCGGTGAAGAGGACATTTGGGACTAGAGTAGTATGGGAGGGGGACAAAAAGGGTTGAAAAAATACTGCCTCAAAGTGATAGCAAACACTTTCGATGTGTAACCCGCGGTGCTACTGGTGGGGACGGTGCGTCGTCACGTGACGTGCATCGTCAACGCCGTCGGTCAAGACCGTTTGATCTCCATCACGGGGAATAGCCCGCCTGGCAAACGCGGAAGCAAGTGGCCCTCGGTGTTGAACACAAACAGGCTCGCGATGGGAAATGCAACCATTAAGCCGCCGGCTCCGTCGCCGCCACCGTCATGAGCAGCATCCACATCAGCAGAATCAGGTGAGGTGCGCATCCACAGCCGAACGTCGCAGTCGTCGTGCTCATCCTCCTGGTGCTGCCCCAGGCGACGCACCACGGGAAAAGCGGAGCCTGCAGCCATCGTCGATTTCGTGCGTGACACGGCCAAGTAGGCGTACTTGAGTGTTTCCGAGATAAAGAAGGAGTCCATGACGTCAAGATGTGTCGTCGTCGAGGGACTTGCTGCTGACGACTGAAAGGATTGATTCGGCAATGGATCGGGAAACACGTTGATCAGACCAGCGAATCCCCCATGATCAAGCGAGGCGTACCGATCAAGGGCCGATATCATGTCCCAGGCCATGTCCGCCCATGAAGGCGGTGGCGGGGGACCCTCCGGCAATTTAGCGGACACGGCCGAGCGCCGCGCGAGGTAGTACATCGCCTCGATGGCTTCCGGGCGCAGTCGATTAAAGCTGTTGGCGCTCGGAATGAACTGCCAGTCCAACGGCGACGACGACGCGGAATTTGCCGGTGAGCTCGGATTACCCGCGTCGTCGTCGCAGTCACGGCTCCGTGACGCCGGCGACAGGGGAGCATGGTCGACGTCCGCTGGTGGCTGCAAGATAATCGTCTCGGGTCCCACGCCGAGCGGCGATGCACCATACATGGCGTGACACGTTCGTGCGACCGCTCGCGCCGTCGTGACCAGTTGGGCTGCTGTCGCCTCGTCACCAGCGAACTCTTCCCACAGCGTCAGCGGTCCCACGACGAAGCACGCGAGATGCTCCATGGAAAAAGTGTACAGCCAGTGCGATGACGCATCCATCGTACTGTCTCTGGCATGACCCACCTCAGCGAGCAAGGCGCGCTGATGAGTGACGACGCTGCCGACTGTTGGGTCCTCGTCGTCCTCGACGCGACGTTGAACCGACGAGACGAAAGCGCGGCACGGCAACAACGCGTCTGCCGTTGCGCGGGCCAGCGGCGGCCTGCGCCGGTTCAACGGCACCAGAAGGATCCGCTGAATACCGAAAAGAGATCGAGACCATGCAGAGCGCAGCAGGATCTCGTGGTCCGACAACGGACGCGGCGCTGGGAGCGACACCAGTGGACGCTGATGCCGAGGAGACCGCCCTCCAACCCTGTCGCGCCCACCCGGAAACGGCAAGGGTGCGAACTGAACGAGCTGCTTGCACAAGTACTCGTAGAAGCTGTCACTGCGAGCGCCAATCGAGACCGTTCGCTCGGTGGCCTTCGCTCCCCAAAGTGGGGTTCCCGACTCTGCGTCAATCCACAGGGGCCAGAGGCCATCTGGTGCCCCACGCTCGTCGTTGCCGGACCGCAAGACGGTATCCATGATACGCCGCGCCGCGATGTCGAATCTGGCGTCGCCGGTGTAGAATGACAGCGAACGCCACTCCAGCTGCAACGACGTGACCTCGGCGAGGGAGTGGCGCCCCTTCAACCAGTGGGGATGGCGCCCCCTTCGGCACCGCAAGTGCACGTTTGCGGTGGGGATCCTTCTCCAACGGTGGATCGGTGGGACCCACCCGCGCCCATCATCGTCGTCGTCTACCCCTTGTGAGGTGTGGTCGATTTCCCGCGCACAGCTAACCTTGGCCTGCGAGGAACGGTCAGCAAGCGTTCCCACGTCGGCAACGGCCCACCACAGCCGGTCGCCCAAGTCGTAGGCAAGCGACAGGAGTACCTCCTCGCCAGAAAGGGCATACGCGGACAACAAACCGCCGAGCATGCGAATGGTGACTTCGAAGACGGGCACGTCGGCATCGATGCCGAAGCCAGCGATGTGGAGGTCGGAAGCTTGAAGAAACGCGACGGCTTGGCGGAACTCGTCGACGAGCCCCATCAGGAACAGCGTGTCCAACCCATCGATGAGTGTCACCGCCAGTGGCTGTCCTGGCGTCCAATCCCGAAACGTTCTGGAAACAGGTAGCAGCTCGTCGTGCCCTAAAGCGTGTGTCGTGTACGCTGCCCAGGCTCGCCGCGTCATGTTGACAACCGTTTGCATGCGGCGGAGGCATTCAGCAGGAGGCTTGTGCGCGACGCCAGCGCGGAGCTCACTATTACCCGGCTGCGACAGGGTCCACCGCATGGGTCGAGGGGCGCCACCAGGAAAGGAGCGGTGCCGCCGTTTCAGCATTCGGGCGCACGTCGCGTTGCCGGGCGGCGTTGCGCAAGAAAGTCCCGCGTGCTGCATGACCGCCTCCACGTGCTGCACGTAGTAGGCAGGGTCCACTCGGTATTGCATGCGGTCATCCGTGGCCTCATTGGCGTCGCTCGCTGCGGCAAATGGGGCACTGTGCCCGGGACTTGTCAACTGTGTCGTGGCCGCGACAGGTCGTCGCCGTCGTCGTGGCTGCGAATGGACGACCGCGCGCTCCCGCCGTGAATGGTTGTCGAAATTGAGCTCGAGGTGTCTCTCAGGCAGTCGCCTCTGAAGGTGGTGGTGGAGACGGGGCAGGCGATGCCACAGGATTGTGGTTGCACAGAACAGCAGCGTCAGAGCCGACCAGAAGAGGAGGATCAACTTGGAGCGACAAGGATGCCCTGGTGGGTTGCCTCGGCTCCTGGTATACGTGGGCGTCGATTCGTCGTCAGCATTCCCCTGTAGCATCCGTTTCATGCCGCACGGAGTTCTACCACTGCTGTTGTGTGGTGGCCGTTTTCGCGCGCGCGGTGGTGTCCTCAGCACTTGACGTGACGGTGGCTGAAGGGCGGTACGAACTAACAGACCACATCAGCGACCATTCGATCGCGCCCCTCTCAATATAGAGCGAGTGATTTGCAACGCCCCCCCTCCCCCCAAAAAAATCAGCAGCAAGCGAAATTAGAAAGAAAAGCTGTGGGGCATGCGTTTAGGTAGGGAAAACAGACACGAACATCGTGTGCTCGCTGATGCGACGACGCGACCTCCGCTGTAATGTCATAGACGCGAGGGCTGGGGGGAGGGTGTGTCGATGCCCCATCTGCCGATGCCCCATCTTGACGGAGCCCACCTCACCAGCAGGGGGGGCTTTCTCTTTTTGCAAACGGTCCCCGGCGATTGAACAGAGGCGTTTTCATCCAGAGGGGCGAAAGGGGCTGGTGCATGCGGGGGAGCGGAAATTGGCGGTTGTGATGGGAGGTCCCGAGCAAAACTTGGAGAGAACAGAAAAGTGCAATATATTCTTTTGTTGTACAACGCGACGCGCTGCAGCGGCTTCCCTCGTCCCTCATGGCAATGAGGGCTCGATGTTGAATTCCCCTCCCTTTTCAAGGTTTTGCGATGTTAAGCGGCGGAGGCCGCTTTTCCTCGAAGTGGTGGTGCTCCGTTTCCAAGTTCTTGTGATGGTAGGATTCCTCCATTTCCTTCCGCTGCTGCGGCGTCAAGTGGGCAAACTCGTCGCGCTTTTGGCCCGCTGGGGACTCCACGTGGCCGTGATGCGCCGCAGGGGGCTTATCATTGCAGTTGCCCATCGTGGTTCTTTTTGAGGCTGCTGCCCGGGGTGGGCAATTCTGCGGCGGAGACTGCGAAGGTGGCGACGACGATGATGAAAGCGATCCGAAGCGCTGCGGCGAGGGTGACGAGGCCACGGGGCCAAGAGCCACGGGACCGCGAAGAGCCGGACGCTGTGTTCCCAACTTCGATGGCGGCGCCGACGAGTCGCTATCGCACTTCGAGGACGTCGCAGCGGTTGCCCTACGGAAGGCGCAGGGGAGGGCGATTGAAAAATGGGAGGAGCACGGGGGTTTCAACGAAAGCGCTCGTCTCCTGTTCTTGGAAAAGAGGGGACAGCGTAGCAATCATGGCGGTTGTTTCGCGCCTCACGTTACCGCCCCAGTGCGGTGGGGCACTTACTAAGAAGGACAGGAAAGATGTGCCACTGCACATCATCGACATGACCGATCCCCATCGCTTCGTTCACTTGTCAGCGGAGCGTGACAACTAGTGGGGTGCCGTAACCGGTCGTGAACCCCGCTGCGTCGGAATTGTCTCGTGCGGCGTATGCTCCGTGGCGGTCTTCCGCGACCTTGCGCTTGAAAGCGGCTAACTGCGTCGCCAAGATATCCGAGTCGGGCTGAGTGTCGTAGGGGCCGAGGGTCACGCGCGGCGTGCTACTAGTTTCGGTGTCCCGCGAGGTGGGTGGTGGCTCCACGTGTTCGTCGTGTTCGGTGTTGATTTTATCAGCCCGTGGAAGTGATGTGCGTACGACCTGTTGGGGCGCATTCATCATGCTTTCGGCAAGCTCGAGGGTGATCCAAAGAGGGGTGTTGTCCACCCCCTCTCGTGACCGCGGCGGGGAGGATGTCACGAGCGGCGTCGCGTTCGAAAGCGATGTCGGGCGGTTCGCGCGATCTCGGGGCATCGCTCTCCCGTGAGCGGATTCGATGGCGGTGACCCGGTTCGTTGGCAGCGGCGGTCGAGAAGCAACAGCACCTCGTTTCGCCACCTTTCCGCTGGCCCCACCAGGGAGCGCGCTAGTGGCACGATCGACAGAGGAGTGGGGATCCACTTGTTGCTTTTCAGCGGATGCCGCGGTTGAATCAAGAAGGGACTGTGCGTGGGCGCACGACGCGGCGACGTCGCGAAGTAAGTCGTTGGCGGGGCGCAGGACGGTGTCCAATATCCTATCTCGGTCGAGCTTGCGGCCTTCTAAGTACGGTTGATGTCTCGGCTGGCCATTGGTGGTCGTCGATCGGGCTGGCGACCCCCACTGCGCGACACTGGACGTACTGTAGTCAGCGGATTTCGTTTTCGACGAGCCCGCGATGTTATCCTTGCGAGTTCGGCTGGGCCAATCCGCGCGGCCATAGACGAGTTTGATGACCCCACCGTCGGGGGGGCGGCGCAAGTCCATCATCTGCACGGGACGCAGGCGTACCTGGCTCCCCGCTGAGTCATCACCCGGCACGTTGACATCTTGCGGCGTCGTCCCATCCTCGCGGAACAAAAATCCTTCGTGTGGTCCACGTCCCCGTTGTGTGGAATCAGCAGGTCGCGCCCTCGCCTTTCCCGACACCGGATCCACCCTCTCCTTATCCAAAGCCTCCGTCACCGCGTCCAGCACTGTTTGGAGTCGATCGGAGGGTAGGAGACCGTGGATTTGGACGGTCTTGCCGCCTTGCACCAACCTCAAGGACAGCGTCAATTTTCGTTTGTAGACGCGCACGGATGGCACGACACTCATCGCCTCGAACGCGTCCGACATGACACCAAGGCAGGCGCTGAGCAATTCGTCATCCGATCGCATTCGATTACCGACCATTAGTCGCTGATCTTCGGCGGGCAGCTTGGCGAAGGGTTCAATCAGCTTTTTTAGCTCGCCGATGGAGTACGACGGGATGTCGTTGCCGTCGAGTCGGTACACTGGGCGGCCGCTTTCCTCGTGCATCACCACATCGAGCCGGAAGCTTGTCGCCGCGGAAGGGGAGTGGACGCTCCCGGCACCTGAGGCCCCGCCCGTCGTCTCCGAAGCCACGTCCACCAGGTAATCGTCGTCATCGTCGTGTTCTCCTCGGTCAGCCAAGCGCACGATACGCGCGTCGAGTAAGACTGGCTTCCCGTCTGGCGTCGCCCTTTCCAAGATCAATCGAGCGCCATCCACGATGCCGCAAGAAAAAAGCGCCGCGTTCCGGGGCAAGACGATTCCTTGATCTTGGCTTCGCAACACGTAGCCGCCGGAGTCATCAACAGGGGTAGTCGCTGTCGAAGAAGGGGACAATGCGCCGACGGCGGCTCGGATGACATCACGCGTTGTGGACGTGGTCACCCGCAGATTGCCAACGGTGACGCAACGGCGCGGCAGCCCAACGCCAAACGCGGCATCCTCAACCGTCACGGAGGTTGCAGTTGACATAGGATGACCTCACCCTTGAATACCGGTCAAGGGGAGTGTCGGGTACCCTGCTCACCCACGCGCTGTTAGGCTAACAATTCCGGCAAAGGCATGGTGTGGAATGGCCGCTCTGAAGGAACCGGCTCCAGGCGCGACCAGCTCTCCACAGTTGGCAAAAGGGCTACAAAAAAAACCTATCAGCGCCGCCCACTCCGCAAAGATAGCCGCATTTCAGTGATTGCGATATCGTAAGATTTTTTCATTGCCAAAGGTCGGCCCGACACACCATCCGTGTTTTGCTCGCAGCTTAAGAGGTGGCCGACCGACTGCGCTTCCGCGCTGACACGTCCGCATCGGCGGCAGCACTCTTACGCGTGTCAAAGAAGCGTTTCATTTCCAACAGGGCCAATTTCCGATGAGAAATGGAATTCTTTTCCTCCTGTGTCATCTCGGCGAATGTCTTCGTCCAGCCGTCGGGTTGAAAGACCTTGTCCCACCCAAAGCCATTGTCCCCGCGAGGTTCGACGATCGTTCCTGGGACCACGCCTTCGAAGACCACCGCCTTAGCGGCATCGGGGCACTCCGCGAGCACGAAAATGCACTTGGCGCTCGCCTTGAAGTCGTTAAACCCGACCAGCATCTTGTGCAAGCCCACGCAGCCCGCGGAGTCCAGGAACCACTTGATATACGGCCCAGGGAGGCCACCGAGGGCGTGGAAACAGAGGCTGGTGTCATCGACAATGACCGCATGGCCCACTTGACGGAAGGCCTCGGCGGCCTTTTGGCGGCTAATTTCGACCGCGCTCTTTCCTTGCAGCTCCGGCAAGTCGAGGGGTCGATTCTCGACCTCGACGCCTTGAAGAATATCGCGCACTTCACGCAGCTTTCCTACATTGGACGTGACCAGAAACAGTCGCGGCGGATTGGACGTGGAATCCATAAGTGTGTGCGGCAAACGTACTCTGTGTGAGTGCCGGCAACCCTCCGAGCCACCAAACCAACATTGGGATCTGACGACCGGGATTGGGGGGGAAGGAAGAGGAACGTTCGCGGGTTCGCTGTGACGTGTCATAAAAGTCGTACAGAAATACGATGCGATCCGGAACGAGGAGGGATATCGGGGAGAAACTGGTGGAGAGTCATGTGAGTGACAAAACGAGGAAGACGTGGAGGCAAGCTAGCCTCCTCCCCGATTTCGTCAGACAAAAAATGGCTTCATGTTGACCCTCCGCGGGGTTGGCCGCGCCTTATTCAAAACTGGAACGAAAGCCGGCACATTCCCCTCGTGCCTCGGGGTAAAAAGTTGCTCTTTTTTTCGGTTAAATTCATTCGTCATCGTACAAGCATGCCCGCCGGGAGGGGGTGAACGACGTGACTGGAGGCCGGATGCCGTATTTGGTCAGCGCCCTTTCACACGATGCTCGCCCAATTAGGCATTACGTTGAACGGCGGATAGAATGTGAAAGTTCAACAGCAGCGACTGGTACATGGGGTCGAAGTCGTCGTGCAGAATTTTGGATGTGAACTGCCGGAGAGCCGGCTCCGCGCACAGTTGAACACGAGACATCCGCGAACCGTGCGTCTCACGGATCAACCGCTGTAGCGCTAAAATGAAATCCCGCGAAATTGCCAGAGCTGGAAAACCAGTGTCCGATTGTTCAACGACCACGCTGCTGCGCTGCCTGGCGAGTGACAGGACATCGGCCGTACGCGATGACGCAGCTGGCTGTCGAGACTGAAACGTCTGCGGCGTCTCCTCCACGGTTGAACTTTCAAGCAACGTGGCGATCGGTGGAGCCGCGCAAGTAGAAGAGTCGCAGTTCGTGGACGTATTTTTTCCTCCCACCAAGCTCGGAAGTGCGGTTTCAGTCAGCTGCTCTGATTCTGAAGATGTCGCCGGCGTGCTCGTCCTCGAGCCGGGCTGGCCAAGAATGAAATCCAGCGCGCTGGAGGATACCGCCGTATTGCAGGGCGCTGCGATGATCATCGCGGGTGCTGCTTGAGACTTGTCAACGACTCGGCTTTGGTGCAACGTGGCGGTGGACGGTGGACTGTTGCACTCAGTTGGCGCTGCTACCGGCAAGGCGGCTGTAGAAGATGGTTTGGGGTGAATGTGATGACCCCCAGTTGCCTTCAAAGCCCCGTTGGACGAGGCAGTGGCTTGATCTCGCGAAGGCGACGCGGCAGTCGGCGGTCGGTGCACCTGGCGACGTTTCTCAGCGATGAAACGGCGGATGTCGGGCATGCCACCACCATGTTGGTGTCCCGTCAAGGGTAACTGGATGTCAGCGCGGCGCGAAATTTTTGGAGGTGGGGCACTCGACGTGCGGGCTCCCGTCGTTTGAAACGAGCAAAAGAATGCACAAGGCGGTACGTAGGCCGGTCGTGGCGTGGTGGTTGCTTGGCCGTTCGTGTTCGGCACTTCGCCATTTCGACGCGCGAAGTCTGTCATGACCACGCTGGGAGGCTGCTGGCGTCCACGCGCACTTGCCGACTGCAAGGCCTGCAAGCTGGCGACCCCGCCACCGGCCATGGACTTGAACTGACGCAACCCGATTAACAATAAACAGTTAATAGCCTCGTGTCGATCGGGAACCTCGAACCGACGCAGGAACGTGGCGACTTCTGCCGGCCGCTTGGCCTTGCTCAACCCGTCGGTGGCCGTGTCAGGCAGAGACAGCGGGATCGACCCCCGAGGAATGGAATGATGGCCTCCTCCGGTGCTTGCCATGGGGGTTACTTCCTTGCTCCCACCCGGAGGAATACGACTGGGGAAAGCGACGTCCGACGAGAGCAGGCAATAAATCGAGGTTGCCGGGCTTCCTACTATTTCCCTTCTGACGCAACCAACAAGAATAAGAGGGGCAACATGGCCACCACGCTCGCACGGTCAACAATAATGCAGCAAGGGATGGGGAAGTAAGGGGAACGACGAAGAAATGAAAGAACGAACCTTTCGGCCTTTTGTAGGCGGCGGGTAACACACACCACCAGCGGTGGGCTCAAACTAGGTCACACCAATGCTTCATCGTCGTCGACCAACACCGGCGAACGAGACGTGGAGCTGCTTGCCTTGGATGAGCTGTCAGAGACGGTTGGCGATGGCTCGGCAGTTCTGTCGAGTGGCATGACCTCCTGCAGGTGAGCAAACGCCTTGAGCAGTGCAGGGTCTGGTTTTTTCTCGAGCTTCCTCAAAGCGGCGAGCAACATGGACGCCTCGTCCTGGGTGAATGTGCTGCCTGTTTCGCGAGCCCGGTCCAACAGCGTGGAGAAGACAGCCTCGTCGTTCACTCCCAGGGACGCGAATGCGTGCGCGATGGCGCTGACCTCGTGGGGTTGGGCCACGGGCATCACCATTTGAATCCGAGGCGACATTTCAGTCATCAACTTGGTATACTTCATGTCCACTTTTGCGAACGCCGTCAGTATGGCCGCAATTTGGCCACTCGAGCTATCCATGCGCAGCGAAATCGCTCGCTCCGCGAGCTTCGTGAACAACTTATAATGCCAAAGGTTCACGGTGGTGTAAGCCGTAAGCACGTTGGCGACGTCCTGCGACCCTCCGTGGTGCGCGACATGCCGCACTCGGGGAATCATCTCGACGAAGAGCCGATCATTCCGCATGCCAACGGACGCCACGGCGGCCAGAACACGAGCGATGGTCACTGCAGACGTGGTGTCCTTCATCTCGAGCAGCCGTTGTGACATGACCGCAAAAAGCTCTTCGTGAGGTCTCCGGGCGGCCGCGTATGCGCTGAGGATGGCGGCGATTGCCGTCGCCGGCGCAGTGGGGGCCAGAAGGACGGCTTGAGGCGCAAAGGTGTCGAAAACAGGCGAAGAATGCATTCCTGCTCGGGAGAAGCACAAGAGCAACTCTCCGACGGCGTTGGCGCTCAGCTTGCGAAGCAACAAACGGTTTGCGATGGATTCGAACAAGGGCCGGTCCCATCGCCCCACCTTGGAAAGCACGGACATGAAAGCCAAAGCTTCTTCGTCAGTGAAGCGATCAACGTTTCCGACTCGCGACGCCCATGTCAGTGCCACGTCGGTGACACGGTGTCGCACATTCACCCACTGCAGGGACGCCAAAATCACAACGATCTCGCGCGGCAGCAAGTCTTCAAAGATCTCTGCCGCTCGTTCCGCGAGGCGCGCGTAGAGCTTGTAAATCCACGCCGACGCCTTAGCGTACCCGAATAAAAGAGCCATGGTCTGTGACGGCGACGCCTGCGGAATCAGCGAGCGAAGGTCGTTGCTCAAATCGTGAAATATTCGCGTCTGGCGGTGGTCCAACACCGAGAGCGAGAAGAGCACATCGGACATGACGTCCAGTTTCAGCGGAGGCGACCGATGCGACAGGATCCCATCGATCACGGCGTCACAGAGCGGCTCATCGCGGACCCGCGCGGCGGCAAAGGCTCGGATGAGGGTTGCTTGACTCTTGGGAGCGGCCTTGGCCAGCGCGGGAGTCACCAGCGGGGCCACGTCGCGGAGTAGTGATCGCGCGTCGGATGATGCCACGGAACTCAGGGCACGTGCCACCGCCACCACGTCACACAGCGGCGCCCTGGCAGCATAGACGAGCAAACACTGACGAATGGTGGGAGATGCGATAGGCAAAGCGTTGGAAGTGATCACAGGAATCAGGCGTAGAAGGCAATGTCGGTCCGCCTTCGCACCGTCTAGAAGCCGAGCCACGTGCGCCGATACCGCCGCGGGAAGCGAGGCTGCCGGGCTCGTAAGCGACTCGCGATTGCGCAGAAGGGAAACGTTGATCACGGAGCGCACAACCGCGTCGTCGTAGCCGCACACCTCGTCAATCAGTCCGTGCTGCCAAGACGCAAGACAGCGATCGATAGTCGCCAGCGTCGTCGGTGACGCGTCGGGGCGCATGCCAGACTGCGCTGTGACCAAGAAGCACTCAGCGAGCGGTGCCCACCCCCCTTGATTGGCATGGATGTCGTCCGTATTATAGCGTTCGAACGTATCGACAATCGCCGCTCGCAGCTGGGACGTCGCGCTTTGAGCGTCATCTCCCTTGGAGATAGGCAACGACCACATTAGCGCTAAGGAAGCACTCCATCGCTGAGAGTTCATCATGGCTGAAGGCTGCTGTGCGATTTGGGCGACCGTGTCTCGCACGACGCGACGGACACTATCCAGAGCATCGCCCGACGTTGCCCCCGTCGATCGGGTCAAGGATGCCAGCAGTTGGACGGCGTGCAACGTGTCCAGGGGAGACGACAGCCGTGCAGGACCTGCGCTATTGGCTTCGAACTGGGTCGAGAGCTTGGTCAAAACATCCTTCGACACCGTCAGGATGAGCTTCTCCATCTTGGGCCTTCGCGCCTCCATCCAATGTGGCATGGCCACCTTCGGCGATACCCCGTCGGTGTCGAAAACATCAGAAAAAAAGTCCAAGGC
>ERZ1292633.1829-Hain-H41-02um-R1-1829-length-22491-cov-5_pt1 | contig 22491 bp, 5 predicted proteins | sample MGYA00564406_ERZ1292633 | MGnify/ENA primary metagenome ERZ1292633 (study PRJEB36523, sample SAMEA6512639) | groundwater metagenome | collected 2019-01-08 | study: AquaDiva: Metagenomics assemblies of 32 groundwater samples
CGCCTCGGCTCAGTCCTCTCCGTCATCGACCGCGTCTCCGAGAAGCCGCTCGCCCGCAGCTACGGCGGCCGCGGCAGCTGATCTCAGCGGGGAGGCGGCGATGGTGGCAGAAATTGCGGCGCTGAAACGCCGCATGGAAGTCATGGAGGCTGAGCGCTACCGGAAAGCGGTGCGGATTGCCGCGGTCCACGGACGCCAAATTGAGCGAGATCGCGTCGCCGAGGAGCAATACCTGAGGACGCATCAGACCGAGGAGCAGCTGCTGAAGCTCGAAGAAGAGCGCAAGCTTCAGAAGCAGGAAGAGGCGCGGGACGCGGCTGAACGCGCCGAGGAGTACATGCGGTCGCTTCTCGAACAAGAGGCTGCGCTGGAATATCAGATCCTGCAACACGACGATCACATTAGCTTTATTGGTATTGGCGTCGCGCGCGTCGCTCGAGAGACGGAGCGGAAACTGCGCAACGCCGCCGCGAAGCAGCAGTGGCACCATGAGATGCAGCGCTTCATCATCACGGCCGGAGAATCGCTCTTCCGGGAGTTCCAGAAAGGCGCGTCATCGATCGACAAAGACGAAACCCGCACCCGTTCCGGGATGTCGCAGACGCAAAGCTTAGCCCGGCACCGGTGTGTGGAGGCTTGTCGCACCAGGATCGCCAAGGAAGAGGATGCCAAAGTGCGAGCGGCCGTCGCGGCGGAGCAGGAGCGGCAGCGTGCGGCTGAGGCGCTCGTCCTGGACTTGGAGCAGGCATTCGAGGAGCGGTGCCAGCGTTTGGCCCAGCGCTACGTCCGAGCAAATGCAGACGCCACGGCGGTGTTGACGTCGTGACACCGAGTACCGCACAGTCACATAGGGCTCGTGCCCGGCGCGATGGCGGACAAAGAACGTACCATCCACAGTAGTCGTATCCCCCCCCCTCTTATCCCGCCGTGCCCAATATTCTCTCGCTTGGTGAAGTGCTGGCTACAGCTGTAGCTTCTTTGATGTTGTTGAACATGTGGAGACTCGCAAATCGAGTACCCCTAATTTTAACGGACAGCCTAACATTTCGTACGGTGATCAATCGCGAGAAACAATGACGGAGGCAGGCATCGCTAACTTTCCACTGCATCCGACCGGCGGCAGCATCGCCTACGGGACCGCAGGCTTCCGTACGACGGCCGCGCTGCTCCCACCCGTCGCGTATCGGGTTGCGCATCTCGTTGTCCACCGAGCGCGCTACCTTTTCTCGAAGTCGCCCTCCTCGGCGACCGCCTATACGTCTTCGTCGTCGCCGACCCATACACAAACCAGTCCGGAAACCTCCACTCAAGCAACTGCCGGAAAGGCCGTTGTTGCGATGGCGGTGATGGTCACCGCGAGCCACAATTTGAGCAAGGACAACGGCCTGAAGATCGTGGAGCCGGATGGATCGATGCTCGCCGAGGCATGGGAGGCATCCGCGACGGAGCTCGCCGGCGCGAACGACTGGGTGGCCTTTCGGCGGGCGCAGGAGAAGCTCCATGAAACGTTTCCAGTGTCTTCCTCGGCAGGGGAACCCCACGTGATTGTCGTCATCGGAAGGGACACACGCTCATCAGGCGACGCGATCGTCGCCGCACTGAAGCGCGGCGTGGGAGACTGTCTCGCTGCGACCGCCGCTGCCGGGCACGAGGATTCCATTGGGTTGCCGCGATCGCTCGCGGGCGTCCAACACATCGACATCGGCGTCGTGTCCACACCAGCACTTCACTGGTGCGTTTGGGCCACCCACAGCCACATCCGACGCTTGCCCTTGGACTGGCTCCACGATGCGGCCGCGGGTGCGATCCCGGCTGCAGCGGCTGCCGGCGGGGCCGCGGCGGCGTACTACGAAGAACTGGCGTATCATTACTGTGGTTGCCATCAAGCCTTGGTGGAACTGCGCGCGACGGATACGGAAGAAGCGTCGGCGTCCAGCAACACTACCGCGACCACCACCAACCTTACGACAGTACCGGAGCATGCCACCGCACCGGAGCATGCCACCGCACGGCTCATCATCGACTGCGCGAATGGCGTCGGAGCGTTGTCCATGCACCAGTTCCTGTCCGCGGTCGAACGTGAAGCAGAACGTGGCATGACGCCAGCGGCCCGGGCTTCCTTGCCGCTCAGTCGGCAGCATGTCACGCTCGTCAATGACAACACCTTGGCAGAGACGCTCCTCAATCACGACTGTGGCGCGGATCACTGCCAGAAGACGAAGCGATTTCCGACCAACGGCCGACGAGAGGCGCACGGCGTCCTCCAATCGCACGCCGGGCCGCCACCGCGCTGCTACAGCTTGGACGGGGACGCGGATCGAATCGTCGCCTTCGATAGCACCGTGCTGGAACACGACGAGTCTCTGCTCGACGGCGACCGCATTTCGGTGCTGTACGCCCAGGCGTTAGATGCGTTACTGACGCGCGTTCGCCAATGTCCGGCGGGTCTTTCCGCTCACGATTTGACGTTCCTACAGACACCTGACATGGTCGTGATCCAAACAGCGTATGCCAACGGCGCGTCCACTCGTTTCGTTTCGCAAAGTCTGAAGTTGCCGGTGGCTTGCACGGCCACGGGCGTGAAACATCTGCACCACCGCGCACTGCACCACCAACTCGCCATCTACTTCGAGGCGAACGGACACGGCACCATGTTGTGCCGCAACCTATTCGAGGGGATGTGCCTTCCCTCCGTCGCCGCCACGTCACCGTCCGTTCGTGAGCGTTGCCATCCCATTTGCGAGGACGAAGGCATCTCGGACTCCTTAGGTGAAAACCTTGCCGGCGTGCTCCGTCGTCTCGCAGCCCAAGGATGCCGCCCCGCGAAGGCATGCTTGCTGTTTATTCGCACCCTATCGCAAGCGTGCGGGGATGCCGTCGCGGATTTATGCGCCATCGAGCTTGCGCGGAGTGTCCTCGGACACCGCGACGAAGAGGGCCTCGGTCCCTGGCGGTCCGCCTATCGTGATTTACCGAGCGTGCAGCTGAAAGTGGTGGTGCCGGACCCTTCCAAAATCAAAAACACCCCGGATCAAGCGAGATGCACCGCACCGGTGGGTCTGCAGCAGCGAATCGATGGGATCGTCAGCGGCCTGGGCGATGCGGCCGCCCGGAGCTTCGTGCGCCCAAGTGGCACGGAACCCATTGTGCGCGTGTACGCGGAGGCATCGTCGCTCGAGGCGATGCGACAACTTGGTAAGGACGTATCGGACGCGGTCGTCGCCGCGCTTGCCCAGGAGTAAAAGCACCAAGGCCCCGTCGTCGTGCCCACGACTCACACTATTGTTCGCGCGGTGGTACATTGTCGCTCAGATCACAGCCACTAGCTTGCCAAGTGCAACGTGCCGCTTGGAGCATTGCCTGTGGATGTTTCCCCTTTTTCCTCCGCCTCCCAACCGGCCCCCCTGCAATTAGCAGCGAAGTTTCGATTCGAATACCTTCCTCTCACCAACCACACACTCTCCTATCCAACTCAAATTCTCTGTCTGAGATGTCATCGTCTCCCACGAGTGACACGGACGAACCGACTCGCCACCATGGCGCGTCACCCAACTGAGAGCCCGCGCCCCTCCATGGGACGACGGGCCGCGCGTCGCCCCTCCGCGTCCGCCCGCCGCCGGCGCTCCTCGCCTCGCCAAAGCAGCAGGGGGATGGTGGCGTCGGCACGACGCCAACGGTCGTCGCGGTGGCCCCACCTGCCACGACCGCCTCCCGGGACGAGGAGGACGTCGGCGTTCATTCTACGACCGAAAACGGTTCCGGTTCGGCGTCCGGAAGTGCGCCGCGGTCGCTCGTCGTCGCACCAATGCCGCCTCCTTCGACGGATAAGCGGCTGAAAGGCGCCTTCGAAGCCCTCTTCGATGCGTTTCACCAACGCGTTAGTCAACTCCATTCGCGCTACGGCGTTCCAGGACTGACGCCCCCCACGGCGTTCCCCATCGCCCAGTCCCCATACTTTGTCACCCTGGGCGACTACGCTGCGGGCCACACCGTGTCCGGGGGCTCCACGCTGCCGTCCGGCGCCCTTTTCTCACCATGGGTCGCTGGAGTCTCGTCCCGGTCGCTCGCCATGCCCGGAAGCGCGCCCGCCACCGACGCGGATTTGTCCTTCGCGGCCGCGCAGCGGGATGATGCCGTCGTGGCTCAGCTGTTGACGGTGCTCTACCCAACGAAGCCGCTGTCCGAAATCGAGACGCCACCAAATGGACCACCATTGCAATCATCCTGCGCCGCGACGCGCCCCGTTCGCTACCTGGACGGCCCGACGGCGCAGCGACTGCTCCGCCTCCTCGCCGACGAAACCAGTTTTGAGTCGTGCCGGTTCCTACCGTTGAGCTACTTCGTTCACGGACTGCTTCCACCCATCGCCCCTTCGCCGAAAGCAACGACGTCGGCGATCCCCTCTTCGCCTCCGGCCCCACCCGCCAGCAGGCACGCCTTAGTGCAAAAAGCGAAAACCACCATTGGGAGGCTGCCGCAGAAGCCCGCGACGGAAGCTAAAGGCAGCCGCTCGCGACCTCCCTTGGTACCTTCCGACGAGCCGACGAACACCTCGTCGGTCGCACCCCTTGCGGCGGGAGGTTTCCCGCGACCTGCTCTGTGCGCGATTCACAAGTCTCGACTACTGCGGCTAACGGCGATCATTCAGTCAGGCGGAGGCAGCGCGGCGACCGCCATCTGGGGCAAAGAAGACGAGGATCGGGAACCCATTTCGTGGGTGGCGATGGGTTCGCCGAGCCGCAGAGTGGTGGCGCCCGCCGCTGTCAGTGTGGAGAAGCGCTGCTCCGCCGTCGAATCCAGCACGGCGTACGACGTGGAGTGGGTGCCGTGCGTGATCCACGGGTTCCACGGCGACAATGAGCGCATGTTCGATGTGACGCTCGTCAGCGATCCACTTCTTTCCGCTGGCGGAGGCCACACGGCGCCTGTCGGTTCGCTGGCCGTCACCGGCACGACGACCACATCGTCCACGCCGTCCATGGTGGGCTCATTGTCACGACCGGACTCACAAGGCGGCCCCGCGGCGTTCCTCACGCAGCTGCAGGACCAGAATGCGGTGCCGACTCCCAATTTGTCTGCGCCGCTTTCGTCCAAGACCCCTAGCGTGAACGGCGGCGGATTGCTCGGCGTACCGCCCGTCGCGCTCGTCGTTACTCGCATGCGACTGCGCCTTCCGGCGGAAACGGCGGCATCGCACGCAGAGGCCCTGCGCCTTGCCGACACGGTGCGACTTGAGGCCGAGCGCAACTTGCGCCGATCGTTGATGGTGTCGCTGCTCCCAGCGTGGAACAGCAGCGTCCTCCCCGACGCGATCGCGCGGATCGTGTCCCGCGCGACCATTGGCGTCCATCCGCGCCACGCGGGTCGTGTGGCTCAATTGATCCGCGAAGTCGAGGATGTTTTCGCGGCGACCGCCAAGGAGGCATCCTTGCGGTATGCGTCGCGGCACCCAGCCGCAAGGGCCGTGCTGTCCCGGCTGGATCTCGGTGTTCTCGACGATGATCGACGCCGCGATGATCCAGAGGGGGGCGGCGACACGACGTGCGGTGACGCCGGTCGCAGGCCTCGACGCGTCATCTTTGCACGCCGCTCGGAAACTCAGCATCCGTCGGAGCATTCCACTCCGATGGGGAAGCGACGAGGGGGTGGAGATGCGCATAAGGCGACCCCGTCGCAGCAAGCCATCTTGCATAGCGCGGACGTGCTGAGCAAGAGCTTCCGCTGGAGCCAACCCACGATGTCTTGCCTGAGCGATCTCATCAAGCTGTGGTCCATGAAGTATGCAAACGTCTTGTTCTTCGACCTTCGCTATCCGATTTCCGCCACCGTTTCGCTGAGCGACTTCCTGGCGACGAACGCGGCCGCGCTCAAAGCCGCCAAAGTGGAATTGCAGCTGCACCTCACCACCGACGTGGACAGCGTGGTCACCGACCGCATCACCGACGAGCGCTTCTCGTTCACGTTTCTCTCCGCGAGTGCCTATTTGCAGTCCGACCTCAAGCGGTTCTTCGATCTCATTCGCCAGTTGTTGGGGTCTTGCGTCAAGGAGCTGGTCCTCCGGTCGTTGGGCCTCCTCGCCGGATTTTTCGACCTCGAAAGCTTTGTCGAGAACAGTGGGACCCTGGTAGATCGGGGAGCCGTGCCGCGAACCACCGCTCTCGCAACGACGCCGCAATCGTCCCGGGTGGTACGAGGTGCTGTTGCTCCACCACTGAGAGGGGCGACCCCTCCAGAGTCACGAATGCCACTGGCAACGCGACCGGCGCCACGTAGCGGCCAGCAGGCAGCTTCGACTACGCCACATCCCGCCCTGCGGCTCGCCAGTTACGACTCGTCGTCCGATCGTTACTACTCACTGGCAGGCTATATCCCACACCGTCGGCCGAAACTCGCCATTGACTTGGCCCTCCTACCTCTCTCGGCCGGCCATGGGTCCACTGCATCGACATCGACCGGATCAGCTGGTGCTTCCAACGTGCAGCCGGTGACGCCCACGCCGCAGTTCAGCATCCTCTGTGAACCCCCGGAGGAGACGATCTCTTCGTTTCTGGGCGATCAGGTGCACTTGGCGATCGAAATCGCGTCATCGGTGCCCAGCATCGACGGCATCATGCTCGCGCCGCTGCGGTTGGCGCCGAACCCACTTCCCAGCCTTGAGCGCGAAGCCCCTGCAGTGCTCGAGACCGTGCGCGCCATCCAGGCGGCGGTGGGCTGCATCGTTCCTCTCGTGCGCTCCGCGATCGTTCTCTATGAACGATTCGTCATCAGCCACGAATTGGTCGCGGAGGACTATTTTCCCTCCGTCCTTCCAACCCGCATTGCGGCCGCTGGCCCACCGAACGGCAAATCAGCCGTGTCACAAGAGCCGTCAGCTGCGTCGCCAACGGCCGCGGATGCGTCCGTCGCCGCCGTCGCGGCACAACGGAGCGGTCACCAAACGCCACACGCGACCACACAACAGCAAGCCGTGCAATTCACAGCCGCGCTCACCGAGGAGTATGGCGTGATCAGCCGTATGTTGACGCAACTTTCATGGGCATCGCCGGACGTGCTCGACTGTGGACCGTTTGTGATTCAAGTCGCGCGTTGCAAGGAAGGGCTTGCTGACGCGTGGCTGCGCCGACGACGACAGCTATCATCGATGGTGGAAGACCGCATCGTCCGCGTCAGTGACCGCGCAATTCGGGACATGGAGGCGATGCATGCCACCCTTGTGGCGAAACCCACGACAGCCGAGGAGATGCACACCTTGCTGGCGTACAGCGTTGAGGCCCGCGGCACGCTGCAGACCATCCGCCAGCGAGAGTGTTTTGTCGTGTTGTCTTGGATCCGCCTGCTGGAGTCGCAGAAGGTGCCCGTCGGCAGCGACGCCGGGGCCAAAGCGCTCGAGTTGTTTAATCTACCGCCCCGTCTCGATGACGCCTTTGTGCTGTGCGACGACACCCTGCGCAACGAGCGGGCCCGAATGATGAGCGAACTGACGCATTTCACCGAGAGCATTCACGCCAAGATCTCCACGGCCGAGCAAGCCGTCGAGGAACTATTCTTCGCGAGCGAACTGGAGCGACTTGACACCACCGTCGCGATGCTCAGCGAGCTGCGTGGCACCATCGTCGGCATCGAACAGGCGGTTCAAACGCTACAGCGGCGTCAGAGTATCTTCGGCTTAGAAGCCACGCACTTCCCCAAGTTCATCGTCGTCACCCGTCACTTTGAGGTGCTCGATCAGTTCTGGACCGCCATTCGACGCACGACGGATGGCCTGCAGTCGTTTTTGGAGTCCCCCTTTTCAAACTTCGACTTCAACACCGTCGCCGACGACGTGGACGAGTGGCGCAGGAATCTCCGCGCGTCGACGCGTTGTCTTCGTGGCTTTCACGAAACGTTCAACCTTGGCCGCAAAATCGAAGCGCAGATTGCCAAATTTCAGGACGTTCTCCCGATGGTGGAGTTACTCAAAGCCCCGGGCATGCGAGCGTACCACTGGCGGGACCTCGGCAAGCGGATGGGGGTGGCGGCGGGCCAGGAGCTGCTCCCTAGCGATACGAGCGTGACCTTGCAACGCCTCCTCGACGCCGACTTCACGAAGCACGTGCCCGTCATCGAAGAGATCAGCGACATGGCGACCAAGGAGCACGACATTGAGGTGCGTCTCGAGCAAATGAAGCTCGATGCCCGGACCATGAAAGTGTGCTTCGCGGATACCGGAGGTGGCCGAAGCGGCACCGGCGCCGTTGGAGGTCGCGGGGCCGCGATCGCGGCGGCTCAGGCGGGACGCATCGTCGCAAACCTCTCCGACATGCAGCTCATGACGGAGCACTGCTTGGTCGTCACTCGCCAAATGCGAGCCTCGCAGCACGTGACGATGCTGCAATCCGTCGTCGCCGACTGGGAAACGCTCATCGAGCGTGCGCAGTCCACACTGCATCTATTCAGCGAGGTGCAACACCATTGGCTCGAACTGCTGCCAGTGTTGGCGTCCGACATGAGCCATGCGTCGAGCCACAAGGACCCGACGACGAGCACCCAGGCGAATCAAGAATCCATGAGCCTGACAACGCCCGGCGACGCCGCTTCCTCCTCGCGGAGTGGCGCGGTCGTCGCGCCGACTGACGCCTGCGTGTCGTACTTTTCGTTTGTGGACGACTTGTTCCGTTCGTTGATGGACGACTTGGAAAAGTCGCCGATGACGCTGTCTAACGTGCTCTTCATGGAGTCGCTGCCGGCCCGGCTTTCGGATATTTCCGACGCGCTCAAGAAAGTTCGCTCGGAAGTGCTTCAGCTGGTTCACAGCAAGCGATCCCTCTTCGCGCGCTTCTACTTTTTGACCGATTTCGAGCTGCTGTCGTGCTTAACCTCTTCGAATTTAGACCGACTCGTTCCGCTGTTGCGACGGATGTACTTCCGCATCGCCGATATGACCGTTCATCCAACAGAAGGCTCGATTAGCGCGTTTATCACGTCGGACGGCGTGAAGCTGAAGCTCGAGGCTCCGATCCCAAGGCCCAGTGCGGTCGAACCCATCGAAGTTTTTATGAATAAAGTGGAACGCACGATTCGTAGCAACATGGTATCGTCGCTTCAGTTGTGTCTCACGGAGTACTCGACGACATCGTTTCGGTCCTGGCTGTTCCGATTCGCGTATCAGTTTGCCGATGTCGTCCTACGGACGCGGTTTGGTCAGGAGCTTCACGAAGTGGTGGACACTGCCTCGACCACCGGCCTTCGTGCGTTCTTGAAAAAGACAGAGTACGTCTTGCAAGAACTCTACTCGATGCTCCGTTCGCGGAGTACGATGCGACCGAGCGACCTTTCATCCCTGACCAACGCCACGCTCCGCACGCTCATCGACCGGGATGAAATCGAGCGACTGGTGTTGGATGGCCTGTCGACCAAAGAGGAGCTCGACACGGTTCCCAGCATGCGGACGATCGTCGAGTCAGATGGTCGTTGCGTCGTCAGACTGCTCGGCGTCGACGTGCGCTACGGCTACGAGCTGCTCGGGGCGTTCCATCTGCCTGTGATGACCTCCTCAATGCTCATGAAAGTGCACCACAGCATGTTCCTCGCCGCGGCGGTTGGGGCGCAGAGCGTACTGGTGGGGAGGGCCGGCTCTGGGAAGACCGAGAGCGTGCGCTCGCTTGCGAACACGTGCGGCAAGTTCTTGTACTTGGTGCCATGCGCCGGCAGCTTGAGCGCGATCACATTGCAAGCTGTCGTCGAGGGGTGTGTTCGCACCGGCGCGTGGCTCTGCATGGAGGATATCGACGCGTTGACGCCGTCCGTGGCCTTTGCCCTCGCTCGCACCTGCCGCGCCGTCGCCGCCGCGCGGCGCAGTCGTGTGAACCAGGGCGCGCAGCAACTGACCCAGCATATCACGACGACGCTTACCAAGTACTCAGCGGGCGACGTGGCGCTGTTCGCGACAACACGGCTCCGTCCTGCCGCCGCCATGGCGCTGGACGCGTCCGTGACGTCGGTGTTTCGCCCAGTCAATCTCCCCCCGCCCCCTATCGGCCATATCGCCCAGATTCTATTTAGTTGCCACGGCTTCGAGGCATCAGCGGCCTCCTTCGGATTGCGCCTTGCTGGGCTCTACAACGACTTTGGCGAATCGCGAGTGACGTCTGCCCTCCCTCCGCTCGCCGGGAGTCCGAAAACCGCGACGATGATGATGGGCAACGACAGCTCCTTCTCGCTCGCACGCCTCGTTCAAGTCGTGAAGTGGTCGACGTCGTGCGCGTTGCGCAATCACCACGAGGCCGCACTGCAGGCGGCACTTCGACTCTTCGTGCGCCCGTTGCTACCCGTGCGGGTTCAGACAGCGTTCGACCTGGCGGCCCATCCGGGAACGTATGACGTGGCCCTCCCTTCGGTTCACGATCAGACGGATCCTTTACCGGATGACGACACGACGGTCCGATCCCGCGGCGCCTCCCTCGTGGACGATGAAGCAGCCATAGGAGTGGAACATACTACTCGTCTCGATCCTCAGCTTGGCACGGTCGTGACAGACGATGATGCCACCCCAAAGCCGCTCGGTGTGGACAACACTGCGCCGAAAACCGGAGCCGCGGATGGTTCGCTGGCGGCGAAGAGACGCGTCTCCTTGGCGCTGGGGGGTGCCGACCCGTGGAATGGGGCCGCCGTTCGCGATGAAGTCGCCGCCATGCCGATGCTACTCCAGCTGCAGGAAATGTTCTCCGTGACGGGACCCACTAGTGGCGGCGCGGCCTCATCGCCTGCGACGACGGCAACGGCCAACGCCACCGCGGTGCTCTGCAATGCCTACCATGCGGCGTCGGGTGCAGGTTCCCCACACGCCGCGCTGCTATTGGTAGGCCCGCCGTTCAGCGGCAAATCCACCTGCGTGGCGGCGCTGACGGCGATAGAGCCGTCCAATGTGTCGTACGTCGCGCCAAGGACCTTACCTGCCGCCATGTTGTACGGCTACTTCGACGCCATTGGAGGCTGGAAGTCGGGCGTGTTCGACGCGGTCGGCGCGCGCTTAGCCACGTCCAATGACCACGTCCTCGTGCTGGAGCACGCTGGCGCCGCGGAGGACGAAGGCATCATCGTCCCGCTGTCCGTCGTGGAACGGCGAACGCTGCAGACCGGTGGCCCGTTGACTTACGTGACCGACACCGGTAAAATCATCGTCAAAGCCGTCAGCATCGCACACGCGAGCCCTCGGCTCGTGGGACGGTGCACGGTCGTGAGCACCGCGGACCCTGTGTCCTGGGCGGCGGTCTTTTACAACGAAATGTTGCGGCCGAAAATGATTACGGGTCAGCTCGTCGCCCTCTTTTTCGATCTCACGTTGGCGACGGTCACGTGCGTTCAAGGTGGTGCAATGACCGCTGCCGTCGCGCCGCCAACGACGACCCCACCGGCGGCGCGAGCGTCACTGCTATCACCGTCCGCGATGCGCGTCGCCGCCTTCCGTGCCGCGCGTCTGTGGTCCCACGACCTCACCCGACTCTTCGGTAGTTCCTCGTCATCGAATGGTTCGAACCCCGTCGCCTCCAGTGACGGATCACCTACACGCGGGACGACGATTGGCGCCCCACCCTCCCAGAACGTTGCGTTGATCGTGGCCGAGGCGCTGGAGCGGCACCTGAACGTTGCCGTTCAGTCCCTCATTTTCAGCCTCGCTTGGTCCTTCGCGGCTTCGAGCAGCGATGAAGAGCAGGCAGCGGTCGAGGCCGGCTTGCACAGCCCCGCGGCGATGGACACGCTCGGGGCCATGGTACGCGATATTGACTCTGGCTGCGAATGGTTGCCGCTGAAAGGCCAGCTCTTTCATTCAGTGGTGTCCATGCAAGGCTGGCGCCGCATGCCGAGCGTCGACCCTGAGATGTTTCCGCACCTGTTTTTCTCCGGCGCCGGAGCGGCGACGGGAGGGAACAACAATGCGTCGTCGTCGGCAGGCGGAGGAGCCGCCGGGGGGGCGACGTCCATGACGCTGCTTTCGTCTGTGGATGGGGCCAGCGGCGCCGCTTCGAAGCCACCCGGGGACGCCGCAGGCGCGATGCGATCGTCGGAGCAGTATTTTGTGCGTGGCGCGCATCCATTGTTGCCGACAAAAACGGTGATCGCCGCTTTGAGTCGTGTGGCGTATTTTTCGCACGTCTCCTCCGTAATGCTCACGGGCGGCGCGTGCTCGGGTCGCACCAGCGTGCTCAAGGCTTTCGCACAAGCCGGGGGCATTGGCGACACGGAGAATACGTATTGCGTGTCCGAGCAGGTGAGTCGGGGAGGATCGTCGCTCTGGCGGCTGCAGGATACCCTCGATCGCAACATTTCGCGCCGGGGAAGCGCCAACGTCTTTGGCCCGTCGACCGGCAAGACGCTCATTTTTGTGATCGACGACGCGCATCTTGACGCGGTCACCCCCGCGACGGCAACCGACGTCGTGGCCGCGTCGTCGTCCAATTCACGGACGGCGACGCCCACTTTCGACCCCGCAGCATCAGCGACGACGGTGCTTCCCGTGTTAGAATGGGCGCTCTTCTTGGAGGCGAGGCGACGCGTCACGAGTGGCGTGCACGGATGCGGCGTCCTGCGTCAGGTGAAGTCCGTCGTGTGCGTTGCGGAGGGGGCCGGGGTCGCTGTCTCTCGCGAGCAGACGCATTACCCTGAGCGCCTGCAACGATTCTTCTTCCCGGTGTCGCTGACGGCGCTCGGGGCCGCAACCTCCGGCAATCCCATCGACTGGGACTCGCAATGGCACCCGGCCATGTGCCAGCTCAGCGAACATTATTTGGCGGATTCCCCTGGCTGCGAAAGTGTCGGCCGCGAAACGCTCAAGTTTGTGGCGACGGTCGTGTCGAGACTGCTACCCTACACCGCCGCCGCGGCGGCGTCTCTTGCCCCTTGGTCGTCCATGTGTCTGCATCAGTACTTTCACGCCGTGGAGGCGGCGTTGGTCGCCATTCGACGCGCTCCTCCTCCCCAAGCCGCCCGATTCGCCACAGCAGAGGTATTTCGCGTGCTGGCAGCGAGCACGCCCGTGATCGACCCGGTCCTGGTGCGGTCGCTCGACACGAGTGCAGTCCAAACGTTTGCGTCGCTTGGCACCGAGGCCGCCGCTGTCGTCGTTCGCAGTAGTGGGCAAGGCTCCTCGGGCGGCGGGGGGGCGGTGGATTCGTACTGCACCGCGTCCGTTGTCCGTGACGTCGAGGATCCGTGGGGAATCGGCGGGGGGCTTCCTACCTCGAGCGATCGCCAGCTGTCGTCATCGGTTGCCCGCCCTGCGAGCGCGGTGCAATCCCCAATCACGACCACTGGCGCGAACGGAGGTGCCTCATCGGCGAGTGCCCCATCGTTCGACCGAGTCACTGCGAAGAGGGCCACGAAGCGAATTGCCGATGCCATCCGGGCCCACAACGAACACATCTGGGGAGTCAACGCCGCGGCATCGTCAGGTGCAGTAACGGCGCCTTCCGGCAGTCAGCAAGGTGGATCAGCCGCCGCTACGGCCGCAGTCGCCAACTTATGGCGCACGCATCGCATCAACGCTCCGTCGACCCTCGTCGGCTTGGCGGCGCGCCTTCTGGGGCACGCCCGCGACTTCGAGAACCATCTGCTCGTGGCCGGGTCGCCGACCGCCGAAGTTCACAAGCTGCTCGACATCGTGTCGCTCGTCGAAGGGGTCACCGTCTTCGTGTTGAAGAAGGCGGCGTATCGGCATTGGTGTGCCGTGGGCAAGCTGGCCTATCAGATGGCATTGCGCCGCGACCGCCGCGTGATGATCGTGCTGCCAAGCTACGTGGTGGCATCGGCCCTCGCGGCGGTCGACAGTCGCGTGAGCGGCCGCACGGCGACCTCGTTCCACGTCGTGCAGCGCAGTTCCCATGCTATCTTGACTCATCAGCAGCAGGATCACCCGACGACGACGGCCGACGAAAGCGGGTCGTCGCATCCAAGCGCAACACAGCCACCGTCGGCTACCAGCGCTCCTCAGCCGGGCCGAACCGTCGTGGTCACCGGTAAAGTGCACCACAGCGTGGAAGAATCGGCGGCGGAAGGACTGGGCTCGGTTTCCAATAAGAAGAAGCGCCACGCTGCCATCGCCCGTTCGACGGCGTTGTCGGCCTCCGCGCAAGAGGATCCGAGTATCTACGACGTGGACGGCAGCAACCTGCTCGACGACATCGACCGCGCCATTTTGAGTGATGCCGCGTCGCTCCCGTCTGCGTGGCGCGAGGACGATACTGCCATGCGAGACACCATATTCTTCGAGGAAACGGGGAGCAGTCCCGAAGCCGCGCGCCAAAGTACAGTGGCGTCCGCCGCCGCAGCCACGCCGGCCAGTTTGGACTTGACCGCTCGAATCCGTCGAAATTTGCGTTTCGTGCTCTGTGTCGATGCAGTGGTGAGCCAAGCCAGCACCACCCATACCTTGGCATCGACGTCGGCTTCTTCCAGTGCGGCCTTGCGCCATCAAAAGTCATCTGGCGACGTCATCGGGGCGTCCAATTCGTCCTCGGTGCCGTCTACCCCTTCGTCGGTGACGGCGCCTAAGGCACCTCCGCCCCACTCCGGCGACCAGGCGCTCGCCGAGTTGACGAGATCCTTCGCGTCCGTTCGACAGCGGTTCACGTTCGTGTCGATGGGGAACATTGAAGAGGGCGAGTCGCTCCGGGAGTTGGGCGTGTCGCTTCTGCGATCGATGCCAACGCTCAGCGACGAGGCCGACGCGCTGGGCAGCATCGCGTTTGTGCTGTTTGAAACCGTTCGAAAGATCTCCGGACAATCCTTCGGTCGATCCGCGGAAGCGACGAGCGTCTTTTCCGCGTTCGTTTCACTCTTCGCGCGACTTGTTCTCCTCCGACGGCCAGAGTTAAAGAACCTCGCTGATCAAAGTGCAGCCCTCTCGCGGACGCACATCACTTTGATGGATACCATGGGGAAGCTCACCGCGCGGCAGCGGGAACTCAATCCACAGGTCAGCGCCGTCAACGAGATGATCTTAGAGGACGACAGGCAGTTGACGTTGCTGGTCAAGGAGATGGACGATTTGAAAACCGAGTTTCGCACGTTGGAAGCCTCCACGGTCGTGGTGGTCAGTTCCATCGAAGGGAAAAAACACAATGTCAGTCAGCTGAGAGAAGCCATGACGGTCCACCTAACCGACAGTCGCAACGGCCTTCTGGAAATCGACGCCAAACAGATTAGCAACTTACGGCTATCGATTTCCCCGCCCGCAAAAGTGAAGACCCTCATCGAGGGTGTGTTGTGCGTGCTTGGAGAGAAACCGGAAAAAAATGCCCGTGCGAGTTTGGCGCCAGACCACTGGACGTTGGCGCGGCGTCTCATGGAGGACCCCGATTTCATTGGCCGCCTATGCGCCGTGCACCCCGATCAACCTGGCTTGCCGACGCCCGAGCAGCTGCAACCCTTCGTCGAGCTCTGCGAAGCGAACCGCTTCTCGCAGTTCTCCGCGTTCGTGCAGGCAATGGCGGACTGGGTCGTCGCCCTTCACTCCGCCGTGTTGACCACCAAAAAAGTGTCCGACTTGTTGAACGAGATTCAGGCCGCGCAGAGCGATATGATGGGGATGGTTGAAAATCTCGAAGCGAAGCGAGAGAAACTCAACGCCACGGCGAAGAAGCTCACCCTCCTTCGCTCGTCGTTGGACAAGCAGCGAACGCTGCGAGATAAATCTCAAGAGGAATTGCTGACCACGGAGAAGCGTCTGAAGAATATTGGCCACGTGCTTCAGATGGTCTCGACGATGACGGCCAACTTTGAGAAGTCCTATCACGCGGCGCAGAATCAAGACACATCGCTCATCGGGGACGTTTTCCTGGCGGCGGCGCACATTGTCCTCGTGAGCCAGCTGCCACCCGATACCACCCAGCAGCCGTCATCGGCGGGCGCGGCCCAAGGAGGTGGTGGAGGAGCGGGAAAGTCGTCTCTTAGCATCGACGTGGCCGCCGAATGTGACGTGGCCATGAGACGCGTGCTGTCGCAGCACGAACTCCCGGCGTCACCTGGCGGCCAGACCGACCTGCGACATGCCGTGGATCCCCGCGGACGGGTGCTGCCACACGAGTTGCGCGGGATCGCGTTCCCCCCGCGCTTGTCGGCCATCCTCGCGGCCGTGAGCCTCGATGTCCTGCCCAAGATGCCGTGCTTCGTCACTCAGCACCCGCTGGTCGTCTCGGCACTGGAGGAGCAGTTGCGCCGCACGCGGTTTGACTTGGTCACGGTCACCCCAGACGACGCCAACCTTCACGAACAAATTCTCGCGTCGATGAAGGCGGGCGGTACGGTGATGGTGTGCAACTTCGCGTTGCCCGCGCCTCCACAGTGGGACGCCTTTCTCGATATCCTCGAGAGCACGGACACCACCGCGACGACGTCGTCGGCAGCCCCAAACTTGGGAGACGCCGGAAGCGGTCACCCGGGGCCTACTGCTGCTGCTGCTTTAGCGACGTCACTGTCGTCACCGCCGGCAGCCGGAAATGGTTCGTCGTCCGCCGAGGCGGCCATGACCATTGCCGGCTTCGTGCGTGGCACGGCGGGTCTGGGTGACCCCACCGCACAACAGCACCGTCGGCTCAAATATGGTAACCAAATCGTCTCCGTTCATCCCCGGTTCATGCTCTGTCTCGCGTGCGACACGGTGACCGACGAGCTGCTCGCCTTCGCTCGGAGGCACTTCATGATCCTGTCACTCGACAATGAGCCGTCGCTCATCCGCGAGCTGGTTGCCCAGTCGATGCTGGCGCTCCGTGTGCCGCAGCAAGAGGACACCGACATCCGCAAGATCGTTCACCAATTTCAACAGGCGCAGTTCCGACGGCATCAGAGTGGCGATCACATCGCCTCGCTCGTGCGCACCTACGGCGACCAAATCATTGACTCGGCGAATTTGGTTCAAAATTTTGACGAACACGTGTCGTCGCTGACGCAGGCGATGATGGCGGAGGCGGATTTGTCGCAAAAGTTGCGCTTCGTGGACCAGCGACGGCGCGAACCGATCGCCCTCGCCACCGAAGCGATCGAGGCCACCCTCCGTGCGATGCACGCGCTCCCGCCGTGGCTTCTGCCCTTCCCGAACGGAGATCTCATTTCGGAGTTGGTGACCCGCACGCTCACCTTGAATCGCACCATGCAGCTCGACGCCGCCGCCGAATTGTTACGACAGCGAGACACGCACGAGGCCCAGCGCATGCTCGCGGCGAGTTTCGCCTTGGGCGCGATCGAGTTGCTCCTCCTGGGGGCGCCGCCCGCGGGCCGTCTTCTCGTCGCCTGCATCATTCTATGCGGCTTGCGTAGTCACGGCCTATTTGGACCTCAACGAGGTCACTTGCTGGGGGAAGAGTTGCTGGCGTCTGATCTCCTGGCCGTGGTCGAGCACGTGCGCACCTCGATGCGCCCGGCGCTGCTGTCTGGCCAAGCCTCGCCGACCATGACGTCCAAGGATTCGTCGCACCAAACGCCTCCCTCGTCTGCAGCGGCAACCACGACGGAGGATGGGCCGCGAGACGACCTTGACGCCGAAATCGACGCGATCAACGCCCTGCTCGACCAAGGCGAGCACGACCATATCATCGTCCAGCACCTGCACGAGGCGTTGTCGAATCGTGATGCGAAAACGTTCGCCTGGGCGCTCAGTTTGCTGTACCGCCACCTTTCGCAGGGCGTCATGGGGGGCGCCTCTTCCTGGATGCGAGGAGGCAGCATCCTTGCCGCTGCGCAATCGGACTCCGACGCGACGAAAAAGTGCGTGTCGTTGTCGACACCGCAAGCGTCAGCCGCGAGGTTATCCCATCACGAGTTCGCCGCCGCGGGAGGGAGCGGCGCCGCGTCGCCACTGCACCAAACCGAGGGTCCGAAGTTACTCGAAGGGCGCACCGACGCCGCAAGCGTCATCCATTTCGCTGAAACGCGCGGGTGGCCGCTGATTGTGCACTGTCTCGACGTGCAAGAGGTGGGGGCCGAAGTTCAGCGCGCGATTCGCCGTGCCTACGCCATGCAATACTACGTCGTCGTCGAGCCGCCACTGGACGCGACCTTCACGACGTCTTCGTCTTCGAATGTCGTGACGGCTGAGAGTGGGGGGCCTTCCCATGCCGACGATGCGGCGGACGATACGACCACCACGGCGGCGGCGGCATCGTCGTCACCGAGCCCAGCCGCCTCCACGGAGAAAGCTTCCAGTTCGCCCCTCACACTTCCCTCAAAGGTGTTGGAGTTCAGCGATGCACCCCCGGTGCCTGAAAAGTGCAAGGGCTTGTGGCACATCGTCGCGGCGAAGGATCCGAAGGCCGACTTGAGCACGATGCAGGCCGCCCTTCGCGCGATGGCCGCCCAGCGTCGGTCCGGCGTTTTTCACGGCGAACGCGACGTAGCCTACCAGCTCGTGCTCGTGATCCCGCGAACAACAGATGATGTCATCGCGACGTTGGCCCAAGGCGCGATGTTCCTGCGGTTCGAGCCCTTCACCGTCCGGGAGCACCTGTCGCTGTGCATTGTGCAAGGGCCTGCGTATCTACGAGACTGGAGAGAGGCGTTGAACACCCCTATTGGCCGCGCGGCGCTCGGAACGGTGCTGCTCTTTGCCTCCGTGGCGGGCCGGGCCCGGGCGGCCGCATCCAGCCTGACATCGACCGCTGGCGGCGGCAACGGTGGTCTGTTCGACTTGGGATTCACAGAGATGACCTCCGTGGACGAGTCGGATCTGTCACTGTTACTCGCCATTTTCCGAGAGTCGCTCACCAAGGGACTCAGCAGCACGCAGTACACTAGCCGCTGGCGCGACCCCATGCTGTGCTCGCGTTACATCGTCGATGCGATCCTCGCGTCTCGGGCGGTGACTCCAGCCGACGAGACGCTTCTATCGGGGATGGTGGCCCATTTCCTGAGCGATGAGCTGGGAGCGGCCGTGGGCGGGGCTGTGCACACCACCACCACCTCATCGCCCGGTCTGATGTCACCGGCCGGGTCGTCGCGGGCCATTTCCAACCCGATCGTCTCTTCATTCGGCGGCGTCATCCCAGTCAAATCGGATCTGCAGGAGCTGAGTCAGCAAGTTACGCAAGCGCACGCCACCACCACGCTCAACGGCCTGACGCTCCTGGGCCACGAGCAGGAGGCGTGGTCGGCCATCGCCTTCGCCCAGCGATTGCTGCATCATGTGGGGAAAGCCGCTTCCTCTTTGCCGTCGGGGGTGGTGATGGCCCAAATCCCGCCCCCCGCTCCTCCCATGAACCGGCCGCCCGCGCCGCCGGTGGCGCGCTCGTCGTCTGCCATGCCGCCTCCCCGTCGCGGTTCGCTCGTCAAGCCGCCACCTTCTGTCGGCACCTTGCTGAAAGTCGATAACCCGGCACGCCAGAAATCAGCGGTGAGGTGGTCGTCCGCCGTGTGGCACGAACTTCGAGCTGCCGCGCCGGCCACCAGCCACGACACAAACGGGGAGGCCTGGTCATTCCCAGGGTGCGGCGAAACGCGGCTGCTCGCTGGCGCGTTACAGTTGCTGCCATTGCGTTCGCCCAACGAATGCTTATCGCTAGCGTCGCTATCGCAGCTGCGTCTCGGGTCGCTCGCGTTCCCGGACCGCTTTCTGGCTGCCTGGATGGCGAGCCAACGGGCGGTCCTTCAAGTGCCGGGCGATGCCACGATCGACGGCTTGCGAGTGGTGGTCGTCTCCCGTCCCCCGTCGGGCCGAAATGCCACCGCAGTTCCGGGATGGCAGCCCTGCTTGTCGCACGCCGACATCTGCACGTACGTAACGGACATCCCAGTCAAGCCAGAATTCGTCGTGCCGCTGGTGAATCCTTCTGACATGGTGGGTCCTCCGCCAACGGTCGCCACGTCCCGGCCGCCGCGCGTGAGCACTTACTGCCGCTTGTTGAATACGTTCATTCGACCGCTACGTGACTTTGCCACGCTCGCCCTCGATCCCTTTCCCGACGATATCGTCGCGGAAGTCGGCGGCGGTGCGGCGTCCCATCCGTCACCTCAGTATGCATGCTTCCTAGCGTTTCAGCCGTTCAATGCCATGTCCGTGGCCATGGGCCGGATGGGCCGCGGCCAGCTGCGGGACGATGCCATCGGCGTACTTTCCACCCACCTAACGACACCCGGCGACGTTGCTGGAGGCGCACTGTCAATCCTTCTGCCAACCGTGGGCATTGAGGTGCCGTCCACGGTTGTCGTCGTTAAGAGGACGGGTGAAAGCACCCAAAGCCCGCAAGGAGCGCAGCCGCCCACGACGATCGTCCCGTTGCTCACGCGGGTAATGCTGAGGCACATCGTCGACAGCGCGGGCGATGCCGCGCAAAACCAGAAAGCTTACGCGATGCGACAGCCGTATTACCTAGGCATGACAGACGACTTCGATGATTCCGACGACAGCGCCACCGCGCGGCGTCTCGACGTGGCCCACCACGATCTTTGCCAACGCGTCGGAACATCGTTCGTGATCGCATCGTTTTAGTAGAGGTCATCGTTTTGCGAACCGCTGTATCCTGCCGATCGCGTTTCCCCTCCCTCGCCACATACCTTCACATCAGACAACCTTTCCGGACACCGTTGAAGAGAGGGAAGACCATGCCACACGTGAAAAGTCGCGCCTTTCTATTGATTGTGTCTGATGTCACGAACAGTTCCCGTCGTCGCATGAATGTACTCACACGTACCGGCCCCGCGGGGGGCGTCGTTGCCACGGGGGGCTCCAACAACGCAACAACATTCATCTTACTGGACCTCCTATCTTCCCTCTCTCCCAGTAGTGGCACCCTCTCCAGGCACACTGGAAATCCTGTCCCTCGCTCATCCTGAGAGAAAGCTGCCAACTGTCCTCATGGACACGGCGCAGTCGCCGACGGTCGCGTCGCTTGACATCGCCGTCCCCAAGGGGGCAGTTGTCACAGGTGCCCCTCAGCACCTACCGTCCATTTCCGTGCCGCTGGTCGCCGCCTTCGAGTCAGTCCTCCCGATGCGTGATCAGCGCTTCTTGCTACGCGAAGCGCCGGACGAGACCCGACGACTGCTGGTGTTCGGCCCGCGCCTGTTGCCGTTCACCCATCGGTCCATCTTCTCCATCCGGCATCCCAGACAGTCATTTAATGTCTGGAGCCCCAGCGTGTCCTTGCGAACGTCTCTCCGGGGCGTGGCCCCTTCCATCGCGAGCCACTCCGATCAACTCCTCGCCGCGATGGAAACGACGCACACGGCGATGGTCGACGAAAACGTTCGCGTATGGAGTCGCCTTGCGGCCGCGGCGGATGAACTGCTCTTATCGTGTCCGGCGGCCGACGCGGCGTTGGAGCAGATTCGTGCCCACCCGGGACTGCGGAAAACGCTGGAAATCATGTGGGACAAGCTTGCGATCCCCATGCCGCCGCCCACCAACGGACGACGTGGGGCGTCGGCCGCCGCCGCGACCTCAGCACTCCATCTTTCGCTGTCGGAGTCCGACTACGTTGACTTCGAGCTCCGCCTCTACATCGAATTGTATCACCCCAAGTGCCTGCTCGGCGCGGTCGACGCCATATATGCCGATTTCCTCGTCGACCGCACCGACACGATGGAAGGGGAGGGCGGCAACCGGCGCGACGCGGAGGACGGATTGACGGGCACAAACGACACGGATGACACGGATGCCGGGAGGGACGGGGGCGGGAACGGGAGCGGCGCCGACTCCAGCGCGGATGCAAGGGCCACGGATGGCGGCTCCCACGGCGTGGTGCGGGCCAAGGGTGGGGTCAGGTTTTCAAAGTTCTGTGACTCCATGCTGGAGCTGGCGGACAACTGGACCGCGTCGACTGCGGTGGAAGAGTACGTTGCGTTTCTCGCTGACCTCAACGTGCGTCTCTTTGCCGCGGATTGGTCGGCCGACGCCGACGCCTTCTTTCAGCTCATCTTGTCTCAAGGGGCGCGACAGACCGACGCGTTGCAAACGCTGATGCAGCAGCAGATGGATATCGCCAAACAGGCGTCCGGGTCTCACCAACGAGTGCTTACGATTGACGACATGGAGAAACTCATCGCGAACCCCGACGTGGCCAAGCCCTGGGAAGTGCCGTTGGAGGATACGGTCGCTGACGTCGCGGCCGATCAAGCGCTCCTGAAGCAGCTCACGGTCATGTTCGACGAAAAGACGGCTCTGAAAACAGTCCGGCTGCAGAAACATTTGCGTCAGAAAAATCGCCGGAAAATGCGCAACCGTCGCTGGGTGGTTGCCCTTCCGACGCAGTATGGGACACTCGCGCCGGATCCCGCTGCCGCTGCCGTTGCCGCAACGCGTCGAGATGGCCGACACGACGCTCGCGGAGAGGACGTCGTTCGCCCGGTGCCACCGTCCGCCGATGCGAAGCGTCCGATGCCGCCACAACGGCCTCCGTCCGTGCAGCACCGACCGTCGGCTGTGCTCCAGTCGCCAAACGATGCGTTGCTTTCTACGGCGTCGTCGGATGCGATGTGTTCCACCGCCGCGATTTCAAACCGTGGGCAGCCAGGGGCGCAGGGAGCATC
>ERZ1292633.1571-Hain-H41-02um-R1-1571-length-24511-cov-5_pt2 | contig 22468 bp, 23 predicted proteins | sample MGYA00564406_ERZ1292633 | MGnify/ENA primary metagenome ERZ1292633 (study PRJEB36523, sample SAMEA6512639) | groundwater metagenome | collected 2019-01-08 | study: AquaDiva: Metagenomics assemblies of 32 groundwater samples
TCGCTTGAACGCATGGCACTCTCGGACGCGAAGGAGCCAAGTACAATCGCCGACGACGTCGCGGACCTGCTGGATGATTCCGGGCTGCCGGAAGTGGGTGCCAAGCTCCTTGCAGAGGGTTGCCTGAGTGAACTGGCAGCTTACGATACGAAGAATGCGACGGAAGCAATGAAGGCACAAATCAAGTCAGCGCTCGGGCGAAAGGAAGCTATCCTGGCACGCCAGGCAGGAACGGATCTGTTGCTATCGCAGGTACGGAGCACGACCTTCTCTGCCTCAAGCCTTCCAGTTCAAGCATCTGGTGATGCCCTCAGCTTCGATGTCACGATCAGGCGCCGGGCCGGGTTGCCTGATCAGATCCTGACCTCCCGGGCACTCGACAGAAAGCCCTTCATGACCGTTGAAGTGACTGGAGGTACTCATCTGGATGTCGCGCCTGGTGTGATGTTCAGCTCTGTCCGCGACAAGTCCTACGCGATCGTTGATGGGAAGATTCGTGAGCACGGAGAACACGACCGAGCTCGTGCTGTTCCCTCAACGATGATTCACTTTTACCGCCGCAATTCTCCGGGTTTCGCATGGGGTGGCAGCTTCGGAGTTGGGTTGGCAGAGGGAAAGTCTGCGCACTATTTCCTCGGTACTAGCCTGATCTTTGGGAAACAGCGCCGGGGCGTGGTCTCAGCTGGTGTCAGTGCCGGGTATCGAAAGGTTTTAGGAGATGGATTGGAAGCAGGGGACGCTCCGCCTGATACTTCGAATGTGAATTTGAGGATTCCGACAGTTGATCGATTGGGGTTCGGCGCATTCTTTGGATTTAGCGTCAACCTATGAGCAAACTGCGGCCTCGCTCCCTCGGAAGGAAAGCCGGTTACAGCGATTCTGGGCATCCAACGAAGGAGGTCCAAATGGCCAACATTCGAAACTTCGAGGGCAGCTCCAGCGATGGAAACCTTCAAGAGGCTTTGAATGTAGGGCTGTAAGGCCTCGAGGGTGGCTACAAGAGGGTGGTGTAGTCGACGCGCTCGCCTCTTGGAGGCTTACTCACGTACACGGTGAGACGAGTGGAATTGCCGGCCCGCAGCTGGTTGTAGTCGAGATCGAAGCGACCCGCAAACCGGCGTGGAAGTAGAGGCTTCGCCGCTCAGGCAAAGCCCAAGGGCGCGCCGCTGCGAGTCGCGTCCGCGGAATTCGCACCCACGGGTTTTTCGATCGGCTAGTCGTTATGTTGACAATCATCGTTGCTGTCGACCACGATCAACAAGCTCGCACACTGCGAACTACAGACGGTCAAGAAAGGACACCCAGATGGTTGATCCGGGAACCCTGACGGCATTCCCCGAACTCCAGAAGGGGATTTTCGATCGGTTTCTCATCGAGCCTATTTACACCTTTCTGCAGCGGCGTTCCGCCCGGACGCGCGGGATCCTGCTGTTCATTGTGTCGACGATGCTGGTACTAAGCGCGTTCTGGGCAATGCTGACGCTGAACGCCTACACGCACTTCATGGCGTCCACGTTGGCACAGCGTCTCGAACCCACCGAGCAGCCATACAAGGGGCTCGAGGCATACTTGCTATCTGGGATCGACGATAGTCCACGGGGACGTTGGGAGAGCCCCGGGGGCGAGGAAAGCGTCGGTGCACTTGAGAGGCTTTTCGCATCACAAGGGACAAATGACCTGCGCAAGCTTGCACCACCCTGGATGTTCCATCTCAACGACTCATTGGCCGGAAACGTAAGGAACCAATACATTACAACGCATGTGTCATCTGCGTTTCTCTTCCAGCCGGCCTTTGTGCTGCAGTACATCAATGTGAGCCATAGTCACGGCTTGACCAACGAGGTGGTCCGCCGTGCGCTGCCCCAGAACCCGGTGCTTCAACTCGAGCTCGGCGCCGCCATGCGCGCGGCCGCCACCCTGAAGGCCCTCGATGGCGAGTCCATCGACGGATTGCCTATTGGCCAGAGTTACTACATGTCCGACATGGGCACCTTGATGATTCGGAAAAATACGCTCGGGAGCCTAGACTCCACCTACGCGAATGCCTTTCGCCCAAGTAGATTCTTCGCCGAGAGGCCCTACTTCTGGAAGGCCATCGAGAAAGCGAAGAAGAGAGGCGCGTTCGACTACATAACGCATCCATACATTGATCACGGTGGCCTCGGGGCAGTTCGCACATATGTGCGAGCTCTCCAACTCCCGAGCGGTAGGCACGCGATCATTGGGATGGACTGTGCGATCCCCACCGGGGAAAAGTCGATAATCGACAAGCTGCGGAGGATCGCGCCACCCCTTGATCAGCTCCGGGGGCGTCGGCCGGGCATAATCATCGCCACCAAAGAAAACGGTAAGATGCAGTTCATGGCAGAAAGTGGGGAAGTGCCAGGTTGGGTGAATGACAAGATGGCCCTCTTCACAGCCACGACCGCTGAAGTTACTGGGCAGATCACAAGTGACCATGATCTGAACCGCCCCACAAGGGCCGAGATATTCCAGTTTGCCGTGCCCGTCGGCGGAGAGGAGGGGCTTGGTGGGGCTGCAACGCGAATCGTTGTTGCAGAGGTAGATCTTGAGCAAATGAAGAACCTGTGGCTACCCGGGATTGTCTGTGTGGTGATGAGTCTATTGTTGGGAGCGATGCTCCACTTCTTCTACCAGCAGCATGTCGCCCAACGCCGAGAGCAGGAGCGCGTGCTCAACAAGGTCGCCAGCATCATGCGCGATGCGCCAACGCCGTTTTGCTGGCTTGACGAACACAATCAATTTCGCTTTGCGAATCTCAGCTTCATCACGCTTCTTGGCTACGAAACCCTCGAGGATCTCAAGAAGCATCCTTGTGGATTCAAGAGAACCTTTCGGGAAATGCTGGATATCCAGGACCAAGCGGCCTATGACGCGATACTCAAGAGAAGTGCGCAGGAGATTCCGACCGACCGGTACGCTGTGCGGGTTAGGACCAAGGCCGGTCGATACCTCCGCGTTGATGTGCATGGAGAACGAATGCCATTCGGTGGTGTTTGGCGCAACGAAGGGCCGCACCGTTTTGGCGTTTTTCTGGCGTGGGTGGAGGGAGATGGCCGGGCCGATGGCAACGCTGGGCCGGTTGCCGAAGCAAGGCGCGTGTGATCGAACCGAGTGAGGCAAGCCCGAATGAATGACTCCACTCGCAGGGACGAGGCGGCTCACGACCCCAGGCGGAGTTCGCCCCTCCGCCAAGTTCCCGCAGACGAGAACGACCGCACTGCGCTCCACGGTCGTAATGACCCATAGTGTCGCGGCATGGTAATACGAGAAGCGCTAGGGGGATGACCCTCCTAGGGCTTCCTTGGTTGGGTAGCCAACGATGGCCACCGATGCCAGGCAATGGCCATCCTGACCGTAGCCACGTGAGCGCTCAGGGCATCCCGGTCTCTACAGACTCGGAGGCCCTTTCCGGTTAGATTGGCGGTCCGATGTCACTCAATCCAGGCACCTGCCTTGCCACCTACGAGATTCTCGCGCCGCTAAGTGCCGGAGCGCGTCTTCGCCACTCCATGGGCGCCTAGTCGAAGAGGACGGCCTGCTCGATGGCGAAGTGGTGCCGGCAACAGACCGCATTCGGACGCACGGGCCTGGGTAGCTGGCAAATGTTCTGGCTAGCACCTGTCGAACGTCCGACGGTGACGGACGACTGACCCTCTCGGGCCGATTTGCCTACTCCGCGCCTTCGGTCTCTCGGATGCCCGTGATAACCGTATCCCTGGCAGGCACGTCGTTCCCCCGAAACACGTTGTTCTCCGGCAGCGTCGGCCTCTCAGGGACTGCCTCGACCGTGCCTGTGTCAGCCACCGGTTGGGCCGGCTCGCTTGATGCCGTGGGGCTCACCGTCTCAGCCGGCTTCTCTTCGCTCGCCATCTGCTCACCTCCCTATCTCGTTACTTACCGTCCTTGAGTGTTTCGCTCGTGATCACCCTCTTGCCGGGCGGCTCCTCCCCACCCTTGAAGACAGCGTTGGGCGGAAGCGTGGGTTTCGCTGGCGCAGGCTCTCCGCCTGCGCTCGGCTGACCGGCTGGCTTGGTTGACCCTTGTGGAGTGCTACCGCTTGAGTCCTTCGGTTTCTCGTCCGCCACCGTCTGTTCCTCCTTCTGTTTCTCGCGGTGCTTCTCGTCCACAGCGACCAGACCGCCCGCCAACAACGCGAGCGCGATTGACCCGGCCATGAAGATCATCACGTAGTGGTATCGTGCGCTTCGCTTGATGTTGGCCGCGGCATTGTAGTCCGTCGCCTGGATCATACGCTTGGTGAGGGACTCGTGCAGACCAGTATCCGGAGTGCCGGGCTGATCGGGGTACTTCTGGTGATACTCCTGAAGCCTGGCAAGCGTGTCGGCCATCCCACCTGTGCTGGTCACCCTTTGGTATTCAACGAGAAGCGTACCCCATGCCAGATAGAGGAAGGCTACGATCCATTGCCCCACGCTGACCCAAAGTGATCCCTCAACGATGACATCGAGAAACCAGTGAGCACGCGGCGTGTAAGTGTTGAAGGCGAAGTAAAGGAGACCTAGGCTCGCCGACATGATGACGACCAGCGCCGGCATCCTTGAGTCAAGTTTGTGTTTGTCTTCTAGCTCCTGGAAGTAGAACTGTTTCACGAGCTCCTGAAGCGCCTCGCTCTCCTCTGGCTTCGCCATAGGTGGGACTATACCATCCAAAGCAGAAGACCCCCAGCGCCCTAGCCGGGAGCCTCGAACGCGGTCGGGATACCCTTTCGTGAGATCGCGTGTCATGCTGTCACCAAACGCGCGGGGGGGGTGGCCGAGATACTGCCGGGGATGCGCCAAGACCGCTTTGCTCAAGCTATTCGAGAACGCCCCAGAGGTATAGACCTCGCGGGGCGTTCTTGTTTCAGGAGCTCATGGTAGCGGTCGCACCGTCCATTCATCTGGGTTGAGCACAAGTCCGGAGGGACGACTTGAACACACAGGCTAATGCTCCAGATGATGTGTACTATGAAAGTCATCTCGCTAGACTCAGGAAGTCGTACGTGAGCGGAACGCCGGCGCAGCGAGCAGGAATCGCCCGGCAGCGGATGGATAATCCCGGTGTAACGGCCAACATGCTCATCACCTGCGTGTCCGCTGTAGAGGGGCTGTCCCGCTCACTCGTAATCGAAGGCCTTGTATTGGACGGAATGGAACACCGAGACGCGTATGACACGACTTGGAGAATGTCGCCGCCCGACATGGTTAGCGCAATAGCGCGGAGCAGAGGTCAAAACCCCGAGACACTTGTGGATGCAGACGTGTGCCGACTCTTTGTGTGGGGCGTCAAGTACCGACATCTTCTCATTCACGAGGCGACCTTCCTTAACGAGAATGATGGCTCGTGGTTGATCGACGCGACCCGCCGATTGTTCAACGCAATCGATCCATCATGAGGGGCTGAGAGATGTGGCGAGTGTTCAGCCCACGCCGGTGACCCTGCGTGGGGCGGGAAAGCGGCTAGCAGAAACGTCGATCGGGGTCGTCCCCTGTCGAGACTCCCCAAAGCGTTGTAATGCGTTCCGTAGCTTGAAGTTGCGTGTTGTGTTAGAGTGCGTTCATGCGGGACACCCTGACCAAGGAACAGCGCAGCGCCCTGATGTCCAGGATGCGGGGAACGAACACCGCCGCGGAGCGGATCATTTTCGAGCTCCTCCGGCGACGCAGGCTGTCTTTCACGACCCACAGCATTGGTCTCCCCGGCAGGCCAGATGTTGCCTTCGAGAGCCGCCGGCTAGCCGTCTTCATCGACGGCGACTTCTTCCATGGCCGCGGCTTCCAGACCTGGAAACACAAACTCTCCCTATTCTGGCTTGAGAAGATCTCAGGCAACATCCGCCGCGACCGCCGGGTTGACCGGCGCCTCTGGAAGACTGGCTGGTCCGTAGTTCACTTGTGGAGTCGAGACGTTCAGCGCCACCCGGAGAAGTCCCTTTCTCGGATCCTGCGCTTGCGTTCCGCGCGCCCACTCTCACGAAAGAAAGGATGAGGACTGCTCGTATGCGACGGAACGCGAACGAACTTTCCGGAGTCCAGCGGCGCAATGGGATCATCGAGCTCTTCTGCGGAGCCGGTGGCTTTACCTGGGGCTGGGAACGATCGGGTTTCAGCATCTTGGCGGCGATCGACAACGACGCACCATCACTCCGCACCCATGAGCTGAATGTTCACGTCGATGGAGGCGTGCTACTCAACCGAGACATCTCGAAGTTTGGACCCAAGGATCTGGCTGCGAGGGTCGGCAGACGGCCCCGAGGCCTCCTCGCCATCGTGGGTGGTCCCCCATGCCAGGGATGGTCCAAGGTCGGGCGCGGCAAGATCCGCTCACTTCACATTGCCGCCACGAGCCTGTTGAAGGATCCTCGGAACCAGCTCTATAGGCGTTTCCTGAAGTATGTTGACTACTTTCGACCACCATTGTGCGTGATGGAGAATGTGCCGGGGATGCTCTCGATCGAGAAACAGAACATCGCCGATCTGATCGTGCGCAATTTCAGCGACATCGGCTATGAGTGCTCATACGAACTCATCGATGCGGCTTGGTTTGGCGTACCCCAGAACCGCAAACGGCTCATCTTCGTGGGCAGACGCCGCGACTTCTCAGCTGACCTGGACGTGGCAAACATTGAGGAGTTCGCTTGTCGCTTCCGACGACGCGTGCTCGGCGTTAAGTACGCGACCACCGTCCGGCAGGCCATCGGCGACCTGCCCCCAATCAAGAACGGCGGGGACGAGGACCCGCGACCCTATGTGCGCAGCCGGGGCCGGGTCTCCGGTTACGTCGCCCTCATGCGCGCCGACTCGAACGGCACGCTAACGGACCACGTCGCCCGCACATACAACGATCAGGATGTCCGCGCCTTCCGAACGATGCGCGAGGGCATGAAGTACCGTGATCTCGCCCCGGAGTTCAAGCGCTATCGGGATGATGTGTTTCCGGACAAGTACAAGCGACTCTACTGGTCCCGACCAGCATGGACCGTAACGGCCCACCTCGGGAAGGATTGCTACACGCACATCCATCCGTCACAGCCGCGCACGATCTCCATCCGTGAGGCCGCCAGGCTCCAGGGCTTCCCTGATGACTTTCGTTTCTTCGGGAATATCGGGGACCGTTTCCGACAGATCGGCAACGCCGTTCCGCCACTGATGGGATGGGGCATCGCAGAGTTCATTAAGAGTAGAGTTCGACGCTCCACATGACCACCGCCAAGCGCCGCAGCGGTACTGCCGTATTCCGCCCCAGGGCCCGGTTGATCCACACGCTCGGTCGCGAGCTGATCACCAACCAGTTCGTGGCAGTCCAGGAGCTGGTCAAGAACGCTTATGACGCTGATGCGTCCAAAGTCCAGATCTCTTTCAAGGAGCCCCTCACCCACGGCAAGGGAAGCGTCGAGATTACCGACAACGGCACAGGAATGACGTTCAAGACGATCCGCAGCGCTTGGATGGAACCCGCCACTCCAACGAAGTTGCGGGAGAAGGTGACGAAGAAGGGTCGCCGAGTTACGGGAGCCAAGGGAATTGGACGTTTTGCTGCCGCAAGGATTGCTGAAGAGCTTGAACTCGTGTCCATCGCCGGGAAGCCACGAGAGGAGAGTAAGTTTCGCTTCAACTGGGGAGCCTTCAACGACGAGAAGCTCTACCTAGACCAAGTGGAGTGTCGCTGGCAGGTGCGACCGCTTGAGGAACGGGCGCGCCGAGGAACCGTGCTGAAGCTGATCGGGCTGCGCGACGACTGGAGCGACGCGTCTGGACGTGACCCCTTCACGAGGCTCCGGTCGGAATTGTCGAGGCTCATCTCTCCCCTTGCCCCGACAAAGGACTTCGAGATCCAGTTAGTCCTACCGGATCGATATTCTGTGCATGCTGGCCCAATCACCCCGCCGGTCGTGATTGACACCCCACACTACATCCTGAAGGGCCGTGTTGATGCAAGCGGAGCCATCCATGCGACGTACGTCGACCGAGAGAAACAGAGCGAAGCAGTTCTGGATGATAAAGGACGGCCTCGTCCAATAAAATTGAAAGGTGGGCGGGCGCCCGAATGTGGGCCTTTCGAGTTCGAGTTCAGAGTCTGGGATCGAGATCCAAAGGACTTGCAACCGCTCGCCGATGATCTTGGATCGACGCTCAGCGACCTCCGAAGGGATCTCGACGCGGTATCAGGAATCAGCATCTACCGTGACAAGTTTCGCGTTCTTCTTCCGGAGAATGACTGGTTGCGCTTGGATCTCCGCAGAGTACAGACCCCCGCGCTCCGCCTCAGCAACAACCAAGTTGTCGGAACGGTCTTGGTTTCGGCTGATCAGAACCCCGGGTTGGTGGACCAGACCAACCGTCAAGGAATAATTGACAGCCCAGCGCTAGAGGACTTCAAGACTTCGATCCTGGAGCTGCTCACGATCCTGGAGGTTCGCCGCGACAAGGTCAAGCGCCGGCGTGAGGCTCCTGAGAGCCAACATGGCCTGTTCGAACGACTCAACTTTGCTCCCACCCGTGAGTTTCTTGAGAGACGATACCCAAAGGACCGAGAACTGCAGCGATTCCTCGCGACGCAATCGCGTGAGTTCGAAGAGGGTGTCGAAGAAGTACAGGAGGTGCTCGCCAGATACCGACGGCTTGCAACTCTGGGCCAGCTGATTGATGTCATCGTCCATGAAGGGCGGACGCCAGTCGCCGCCGTATCCAATGAGATCACCCTTCTCCGTAGAGATCGGAAGCGGCTGGACGAGGCGGCGTTCCTGGAGAAGCTGGAAGCACGGCTGTCTACCATTGGCCAGCAGACGGCCGTGCTTGGCCAGCTCTTCCAGAAGATTGCCCCATTCGGTGGTCGGAAACGTGGACGCCCGACGGAGACCACGATGGAGCACGCCATTAGAGCGGCTTTCGCGCTCTTCGGAGGAAGGACTGAAGAGCTCGGCGTTCAGGTGACCCTTCCCGACGGCGAGACACTGGTTACGGCCGAGTCAGCGGAGATCCAGTCGATTCTGGTTAACCTCATCGATAATGCGCTCTACTGGTTGGAAAAGGTCCCGAAAGAGAAGCGGAGAATTGTTGTTCAGTGCATGCGACTTCCCACGGCTGTGCAGGTCGTGTTCGCGGACAGCGGCCCCGGCGTCTCGAAGGAAGTACAAGACCGCATCTTCGACCCATATTTTTCAACCAAGCCACAGGGCGTCGGACTGGGGCTCACCTTCGCCGGAGAATCCGCCGCCCAATACGACGGCACACTTGAGCTGGTGGCGGATGGCCCACTCGATGGCGCTACGTTCCGCCTACGCCTCCGGCGACGCATCGGCCTAGACTCCGATGCCTGATCGCCGCTGGAACATCATTGTTGTCGAGGACGAGGAGACCATTCGCAACCAAGTGAAGGAGTTTCTCGAAGGTGAGGAAGTGGCTGGTGGCACCATATCCGTCTCGGCCTATGCCGACTTTGCCTCCGCTCAGAATCTGCTTGCTGAACACAAGGCGGACTTGGTTGTTCTCGATATGTTCCTCGGCGCTCCCGCGGCATCCCACGCTGATGGTATGAGGGTCCTGGATCAAGTAAAGGCGTCCGGATTCGTGCCCTTCGTGGTCTACACGGCAAAGCCGGAGGCGGTCGTGGATGTCGTCAGTCCGTTCGTCCGCTTGGTCGGCAAGGGTGATGGTGGATTGGATCGGCTGCGCGCCGAGATCGATGAAATGTTTCGCCTGCGCATTCCTCAGATCCACCGCGGTATCGCCGATCATCTTGACCGGGCGCTTGCGGACTACATGTGGAACTTCGTGGTACCTCACTGGGCAGAGCTCGGTCCACTGGCAGACAAGCCCGAGTTTGTTCGCCTTCTCCTCCAGCGGTTGGCTGCCAGCTTGACTCATTCGGGGCTGGAAGTGCTCACGCGGGAGATCTTTGGGACCGGTACGCTCGCCGAACTGGCCGGTCCAGACAGGATCCACCCCGCCGAGATGTACATCAAGCCGGCTGTGAGTCGGGATCCGCTGCTGGGGGACCTCCGAGTGCGTCACCTCGGCGAACAGGATGAACATGTGGTCGTTCTGTGGCCGAGCTGCGATATGGTGTCGATGCGAGATGGTAAGCTGGCAACTCCGAAGACGACGCACGCGCTCTGCGCGCGCGCGGTCAATGTAAGGGAGATGCCCGAGTTTCAGGCGTGGAAAACTTCGCCTTCGAACAACGCGCGCGAGAGAGTCCAAAAGCGACTCGGGAGTGAACGGGCCTACTTCTTGCCCGCGGCCTGGGACATCCCTGACCTGCTGGTCGACTTCCACGCCCTTGAACACATCCCTCTTGCTCAGCTTCAGGCTATGGAAGTGGTCGCAACCCTCGCCAGTCCGTATGCCGAAGCTCTCGGGACGAAGTTCCTCCGGCATCTTGGCCGGCTGGGGACACCCGATCTGGATATGGGCATCGTCGAAGGCCGACTGTTCGCACCGCCGGCAGGTCCCGCGGCCGCTATATAGGCTCAGGACTGGATAGAGTAGTCGCATGGATCAACTGAAGGATTTTGCCGATGAGAGACTTCTTGTTGGTTGCATCTACTGCGGCGGTCCCGAGGAGACCAGGGACCATGTCCCATGCAGCGTGCTGCTTGACCACCCACTGCCCGAGAATCTGCCCGTCGTTCCCGCATGTCGAGAGTGCAATCAGGGTTTCGCCCGCGATGAGGAGTACTTTGCATGCTTGGTCGAGGCGGTCGTGTCCGGGACCACTGATCCAGACGTTGTGCGGAGGCCGAGAGTCGCGGAGATACTTCGGAGGTCACCAGGTTTGCGTGCCCGGCTTGAACGCGCAGGGAGGACGGAAGACGGGCAGACTATGTTCGCGATTGAGCCACATCGTGTTCGCAATGTCATTTTGAAGCTGGCCCGTGGCCACGCAGCCTACGAGCTTAGCCACGCATGCCGGCATGACGCCGACGCGATCAGTTGGCAGCCCCACACTTGCATGACGGATGAAGACCGCGACGCATTCGAAGAGGTTCAGCGTGTGAACAGGATTGATGAGATCGGTTCGCGGCAGAGTCAGCGGCTCTTGGCGACACAGGTCACTCTTCAGGGCGGGGCAGGTGAGAAGTTGGAATTGGGAGTGCTCGTCAACGATTGGGTAGAGGTTCAGGAGGCTCGTTACCGATACCACGCGGCAAGTGAAGACGACGTAATTCGCATCAGAGTGGTCGTCGGCGAATACCTCGCATGCGAGGTCGTATGGGCGTTTTCGTGATCGTGCGTCACTCTGGTCTCTGAGTTTATGAGATCTGGCACCCTGGCGAGCGAAGCGAATGGCGCGGACGGTCTCCTCGAGATGGAGAGAGGGTGCCGCGAGAAAGGACGGCATGTTCGAGGGGATCTGCCTTCGTGAGGGCTCGAGCTTCCGGCCCGCTGGCGCGCTTCTGGATATCGGGGCGCTGGCGGAGGCCATGCTCTTCTACCAAAGAGTCCATGTCGTCGGCCGAGCGAACGTCATCGAGCACCTTGCAAGGACCTGCGGTGTTGATGTCCTGCTGGAGCTCGTCAGGGACGGCTACATGTCCCTGGAGTACTATCCGGACTACCCGGTTGTCCTTACGGAGGATCAGGGAACTCCCACTGAGCGGTACCTGCCGACGGTAGTAAGGATTGGTCATTGGGAGCTTCAGAACGTACTGCCTGAAGTCCTTAGCAAGGTGACCGGTGCCACCGGCCGTGGCAGGCGCGCGGCCCGACGTTTTGAGCCATACGTTAAGAGCTTCATCCATAGCCCCGAGGTCGAGGTGCATTCGGGCCTCGATTGTCGCGATGCACCTTACCTGCAGACTGCACTCGATGTGGTCCTGCATCAGTTGGCTCCTGAGCATGAGCATCCAAAACCGTTGAGGATTGAGATCCAGGAGGCTGGCGAGGGACGTATTCGGCTCGCCACCAACATAAACTTTACTGCTGCCAACGCTCCCTACCGCAAGCGAGTCCCCCGCAGCAACTCGAGCCTCTCGACGGCCTACCTACTGGCACATATCGTGTCGTTACGGGCCGACCTGGATACCGCGGCTCACTTCAATGCCGAACTTTCAATGACCCCAATTTCTGGAGAGCTGGCGAAAGCAAAGCTGGGGTCGATTCTGGATCGTGCGGAGAAGAGCGCGGCGAGGATAGGGCGTTTCGAGGACCTCATCTTTGATGATGTTCATGCGATTCGGGAGGCCATCAACAGCGGGGAGCGCAGCATGGGGGATTTCCTAGAGGTCCTTCGAAAGTCGGGACGCTTTCGTGAGTGGCTGAAGGGTAGGGAGGCCGATGCGGATCTAGTGAAGGAATACTACCGGGCGGTAACCCGGGATAGATGGATCGAGCGCCTTCCTGCGAAGACGACCCGATTTGCTGTGGTCAGCGCTTTTGGGGCGGGTCTCGCTGCGTTGTTCGCCGGGCCAGCAGGAGTCATCGCAGGCTTGGGGTTAGGAGTCGCCGACACGTTCCTGCTTGATCGAATGGCTCGTGGATGGCGACCAAACCAGTTTGTTGAGGGAACACTCAAGGAGTTCATAAGTGAATGAGGCGAAATTTGGATACCGAGGCCATGGCAGGCCGCCCAAGGCGGACAGTATCGTAAAGCCTTTTACTCAAATCGGTTGCGAGGAAACTCCTTGCCGGAATCAATGCGACGTGTCTCCCCGTCAATGGGGGCCCATTGACTGGGCCCTATGAGGCGCCGTAGGCCGGCGCAGCTACTACCCGAAAGTGTTTGCAGTTGAATGGGTTACGACACTGTGCTATCATAATGTGATGAAATGGGTACTTCGGGCCGATAGGTACGGATGGCCCGGCGCAAATAATGCTTTCGCCATTAGGCGGCAGGGTGTATTCATTTCTTCCTTGTTGGGGGTCGAGTCGAGCCCCCCGGGGGGTTGGCCAAAGAAGGAGACCGATCATATGATGTGTGGATCAGAATCTGACGGGTAGCTCTTCGCGGCAGCGCGAGCACTACCGGTCAATACCAGTTCGGGCGCGGAGCAGTTGCTTCGCGCCCGAGCGCGTTTTGTTGAGGAGGTATTTTGAAGGGGAAGATGTATCGTCGGTGGTTGTCTTGGAAACGACTAGTGGTTCTTTCCGCCGAGGGCATCGCCGTAGCCACTCATTTGATTCATCACAACCCGTGGATAACCGGGTCGGTCGTTCTGGGGAGCCTTGCGAGCATCGCTTGGAAGGCACGCCGAGACAGCGAGGTAGACCACTGGTGTCAGCATGGCGGCTACGAGATTTCCCTCTCGCGGACTATGTACACTTTCTGCGACCCCACAGGGAAACTGGCAGTGATGCGAAAGACTCAAGATCTGTATGCATTTCAGCCCAACATTACTTCCATCGATGATGGAAACATTGCTTGCACCGGTGAGATTGGCCGCGTCACGGTTTCGCCTCCTGGAAGGGTTGGCACGCCGGAGCTCGACGGTGTCCACGCCAGGTACAGGACCGACCTCGGGGAAGAACTGCCTTTGCGCAAGAATCGTGAGCGATGGATCGAGGTCGAATATATCGATGCATATCTTGAGGATATCGAGACCGTAGTTGTGAATGTGCTATACGGAACCCGCAAGGTGGAGGTGATTCTACGGTTCCACCGCGATCGAGTACCCAAGAAGATCGAAGTCCGCGATCGCGGTCGTCGTGGGAATCAGGTTCTAGACAAGTTGTTGGAAGACGTTTTCAGCGATGAGACGGAGCGAAGACTGACGCTAGATCAGCCCGGTGACGGATCCAAGCTCGTTTTCAAGATATTCTGGACGTGATCCGTCGACGGGGCGCCGCTCCGGGGGTTAGCCAGCGGGGGTTATCTTCGCACTTGTGGGCCAACCCGCCTTCGATAGGCCAATCGCAACGACACGTCTCCACTCCCGCGTTTCACTTAGGGTGGGTACTTAGTGCCAGGCGATCTGTATCCACCCGCTGAACGATTCCGCGCGCGTTCAACCATCTTCACCGCGCGAACATTTTCCCCCATCATGAGTCGTAGCTCCTCACGAGTAATCTTCATCTCGGATGCGTACGGACCAAACTGAATCCATTTCCAAATCTCAGGCCATCGGGCGCACCAAGTGGATTCGTTGCCCGCTTTGACGAGCTGAGAGAGCGGTTCCGATACGGAAGTATCGAGTCGCCGGCCTCGCAGAATGATTTCCAAGTGTAGCTGCTGTAGGAAGGACCGCACTTGAACCGGTGTGCCCTCGGCAAGCACAAGGGGGCCGCCCTGGGTGAGGTCGATCTGCTTCCGAAATGCTATGGCGCGCTTTTCAGGCGCCCGTTTCGGTCGTCCACAGACGACGTGGAAGCACTTGAATCGCGCTAGGGGACTTCGCCCGCAATTGCCAAGATCCGCAGGAGTTGAGTAGAGACGATGCGCGCCTCATCCACGGTCAACTCGGCGCCGGCAAAGGATCCACTTCACCACCTGCTGGAGCTGTTCGATCTCGCCTCGGTGGACCAGCCGGCCCTGCAGAAAATGCGATCGGATGTTGCAGGTCTTGAGGAGCTGCGAACGATCTGGTTGCCTCGAGAGGCCTCCGACTGGCCAATGAGCCGGAAAGCGCTCCCGGCCGTCTTCCGTGCCTGTCTCCTAGTGGTAGACCGACTGCGACCAGACCTCAGCATCGAAAACGCCCTGGCCCTTTCCCCGGTTCCAACATCCTGATACCCTGCAGTCAGTCACCTATGATCTCTATTACGGCTGTCACAATCACAAACTTCCGTTGCTTCCAATCGCTGAAGCTGGCATTCGAGAAGTGTCATGCTCTCATTGGCGAGAACGGGACTGGCAAGACCGCTGTCTTGGATGCCATTGATCTCGCAACAACGCCTACCCTCAGCCCTTCGCGCTTCAGTGAGCAGGACTTCAATTCGGCTGATGCAGGCCCCATTCGAATCGTCGTCGAATTCTCGGAAGCGTTTTGGGTAAAGGTGCCCGACGGATACACGACCCAGGCCGTGCCTGCACGGTCTGTTGTGCTGGTCGTCAAGCGGCGTGAGCGTGCTGCTCCTGGCCGCGCATTGAGCGACCCTTTTGTTCTCGAGCACTACGCCCGCCCCGTCCCTTTCACTGACCCGGGAGAACTCGGACCAATCCCAGAGGGGCTAAACTGCCCAACGTCCTTGAATGAGACGGCCGAAGGATATTCGGTATCGCGGAAGTCCGGCAAGCCGATGAAAGTCGGGACGTTGCAACTGTCGTTGCGGAATGAATTGGTCGGCTTTCCGAACGTGTTCAGCTTCGACAAGGATCGCGATACCCAAGCAAAGATCGGCTTCAACTCGCTGCTCCAGAAGATTGCCAGAGATCTCAATTGGCGCTTTCGCGCCAAGTGGAATCAAGGAGAGGTCCTTACCGCATGGAATGAGTTCTATGAGCAGGTCATCAGTACAGTGGAGGACGCCAAGACCGGTCGAATTCTCCGACCCCTCCAGGAGCAGATCAGAACGCTCCTTGGCAGGGACTTCTCTGACCTGGAACTGAGTTTACTCGACCTCGAGCAGCCATTTGCGAAGACGTTCCTGGCGCGGCGTGATGGTTCGAACCAAATCGATCAATCACGACTCGGCTCGGGAATCTCGATTCTCGTCGCGTATCTTCTTCTCGACGTCATCAGTGGCCTCTCGAAAGAGGCGATCATCTATCTGATCGATGAGCCGGAATTGCACCTTCACCCTCAACTTCAGAGTCGATTGTTTACGCGCTTTAGGGAGGCAACACCACAGACCATCTACACCACCCAGTCGGATTGCTTCGTCGACGTGTCGGAGTGGCGCAGTATCTTGCGCTTTGGCGCAGACCACGTCGTGTCTCCGCAGCACGCCGTCGTGGAAAGCAGTCTCGAGGGCAAGCGTGTAGCTGACCATCTCGACGAAATAAAACCCTGGCACCAACAGCACCTTGTCTACCACCGGGAAGACAACCAGCTGTTTTTCGCCCGCCGATGCGTCCTCGTTGAGGGCCCGGCAGAGCGTTACGGGTTACCAATCTTGGCGGAGCGCCTCGGCCTACCGCTGGAGGACGTGACAATCCTCAGCTGCAATGGCAAGTCGAAGATTCCCTATTATCAGTTGCTGTGCAAGGCATTCGGAATTCCGTATTTCACACTTTCCGACTTGGACGGGCTGACAGCCGAAGCGGAGGAGAATCGTCGACCAGTCGCGTGTGCGGAAGTGCACGCAGTCCACACGTTTGCCTCGTCGTTCGAGGCCCTGCTTGGCCAGACGCGAGGGGGTAAGGCTAGCCGTACTCTTCTTGCTGTCGATGATCTGAAAAAGGAGAGCGTCCCGCCCGAGATCACCACGGCACTGACAGCAATCAGCGCCTGGTCGCGCGGCTCATAAATGGGGCAAGAACTTCTTCTTCTCACCGGGATCCCGGGTGCCGGGAAGACGACTGCGGGGCTCACGCTCGCCTCCCGGCATGGATTCGTTCACATGGATGCCGAAGAATACGCCCAGTCCCGATCGGCTTCAACAATTCAAGAATGGGTGGCGATCTGGGAAGCGTTCGCCCAGCAAGTGGACCGGGAGGTGAGGCAAGGAAGGGACGTAGTCGTGACGTGGGGATTCATGCCCGGAGTCGACAATTTGACTGTACGGCTACTCCAGTCACGAGGGTTCAAGATGATTTGGTTCGATGGTAATAGAGAGGCTGCGCGTCGGGAGTTCCTTCGGCGCAAAACTGTATCCGCGGATGAACTCGCCGCCCAAATGGGCCGGATCGCGGACCTCGATCTTGCGTCCTTCGGACCGACCGAGTACAACTCCTTCGGAATAGACGGCAACTTCCTTCCGAGGGAGACCATTGCCGACCAACTCCTCGCGCTCACCTGATTCATCGCTCCTAGCACCTCCACCCGCCTACGCTGACCAGTCGTTATCGACTACAGGCTCTTCGCTCAGTGGTTTGTTGAGGTCCGGAATCCACAAATCCTCACCGCTCAAGAGCCACGTTCGAACGTCCTCCGCTATGGTCCACCAGCGTTGAGGATCGCGCGCCTTACCCAAGAACGAGAACGGTTCCTTGGCTAAGGTCAGCACTTTGCGATCATCAACGGAAAAGTTCGCGAAGACCGCCTGAACGGTATGGCGTCGGCGTACCGGGTCGTCGTTTTCCCGCGCTTTCTCGAACACCGCCGGGGCTGACGCGCTGAAAGCAAGCGCCTCTTGAAGCCTCCCGATGAGTTCGTCGGGGCTGGCTTCGGGCCTTTCGAGTTTCAGCCTGAGGCCAGCCTGGCGTGTGAGAACTTCGGCGCGCCGCAGCTCAAAAGCGTCATCCTTGATCTGGTCCCTCTGCAGCATGGTCATGAGCCGGTCTTCCTCCCGAACCGCATCCTCAAGTGCCCGCTGGAGCGACGCGCGCGCCTTCTGGCGTTGCTCCATATCCCCGGTGAGCGAGGCACCCAAGTTATCGGAGATCCACTTCGAGGCTTCCGGCCGCACGGCAAGGCGGCGCAGGTTGCTGAGCACCTCTTCCTCCAGTAGCGCTTCTGGCAGGGTCCGGACGGCACAGGAGGGCTTCCCAAGTTGCGCACGGCAGCGGTAGTACGTGTAGGTCTTGCCCGAGGGCTTGACGTGCCGCTCCGGGACGAGCACCCGGCTGCAGCGATGGCAGAAGAGCATGCCTGAGTAGGCGAACTCGAGCTTCGATGGGCGGGGCCGGCCGGGACGACCGAGGATTTCTTGGGCGAGTTCGAATTCCTCGGGAGTAACCATTGGCGGGTAGGCTCCCTTGTACGTCTCGCCGCCACCTGGGTGCATGATGCCCATGTAGAAGGAACTGGAGAATATTTTGTAGAGATGCTGAAACTGGAGTGGGTTGCCGCCCTGGCGAGCGGTCCGGCGAGTACGGAGCTTCCACTCCTCGTTTGCGATTCTCAGGATCTGGCTGGGACGCAGGACGCGCGAGAACAACAAGTCCCACATCCGCCGCACGAGCTCGAAGCGGTCGGGGTCCTTGATGATCGTCTTGGTGGCGCGGTCTTCGAGGTAGCCAATCGGCGGGCGGTAGTTCGGCCACCCGCGGCGGAACCGCTCGCGATTGCCGCGTTTGACGTTTGAACGCAGATCGTCGACGTATTTGGTGGCGAGTCCGAAGTCGAGGCCGCCGATGAAGCGATCATTGCCGTCTCCGGTGTAGGTGCGATCGCTGCAGATGATCTGGGTGATCTTTCGCATCTGCATCGCGTGGAGGATTGCGCCGGCGTCGAGATGGTTCCGGGCCAGACGATCGAGCTTCCAACAGAAGATCAGGTCGATCTCGCCGTGGCCTACGCGGCGCATCATGGAATCAAAGACGGGCCGGCCAGGCGCCTTTGCCGAATGGGCTTCGATGAGCACCTCGTCGACAGCTGACCCACGCCGGAGAGCAAGTAGCTTCAACTCTCGAACTTGAGATTCGATGGAGAGAACCTGTCGGTCCTCGGACTCGGATGATTTTCTGGCGTAGATGACGCAGGTGGGCACGGATGTGAGAGGTTAGGAGAGTCAGCTTGGCTCAACAGCCGCTGGCCGTCAAGAGGGCAGGGGGGAGGAAGCGCGAACTAACGCGAGATCACCCCTCCTTCGGCGGCAGTGATTCTAGGAGCATTTTCGTGAAGGAGAGCAACTCGATCGCTCGCTCCCAAGCCTGCTCCATAGTCAGGTCAACGTGGGACTCCCGGCGCATGATATCCCGCAGTCGCCGGACTTCCGTCTCAGTTAGTCCAAACCCAAACCGCTCAGTCGGTGTGAATGAGCCCTCCGTTGCGATGGGGGGCGAGTGGACCATGCTTCCAGCATGGCCGAGTCAGCGGAGTTTGCGTAGTGGGTGCGACGCCCGCGGGACGAGACCCTGATAGAATGACCCTCGTTTCGTCGAAGGGGGTGGATCGGAATGCTGCCAACAGAGCAGATCGAGCAGATCGACAAGGTGCTGGGGGAGTTCTGCCGGTGCGAGCCGCCGGCCGAAGTCAGGCCGCAACTCGAGTACGCCGTGCGGGTCGAAGGGAATGCCGTCACGTTGGTCGAGCTTCGCCCAGCCTTCAGGGCGGACATAGGCCGAACCGAGTCTCCGGTGGCGAGGTTCAGATTCACCAAGCGGACGGCGAACTGGCAGTTATTCTGGCGGGACCGGAACAGCCGCTGGCATCGCTACGAATATTCCCGACCCGCGAAGCGGCTGGCCACACTCTTCGCCGAGGTGCTCCGAGATCCGACGGGAATCTTTTGGGGGTGATGCTGGTGATTCTGGGGGGCGTGCTGACCGGCGATCGTTGTCAGCCGTCGCGACCGAGAAGCACAACCCTCATCCGCTCGATGTGAATCGCTTCCTGGGCTGCCGTAACGACATCCTCATCGACGGCATCGCGGAATATCTCGAAGTCGGCATCGCTCACGACATGCCCGAGTGCACCGAATCGACGAGTGCCCGAAAAATAGTCGCTCAGTTCCGCCGGCGTAAAGATCGTCCTGATCTCAGCGATGAAAGCGGACACCTCGGGTTGCAAGTCGGGATCCTGGGCGGCGGATCTCACGAGGTTGAGGAGCTTCTCGCCGACCAAGTACCCGAGCGCCTTCTTGGCGCCGAACTCCTGGCGGATTCGCCTAGCTGCGTCGCATTGCTCCATCCACATCGGTCGGTCGCTCATCGCGAAGGAATTCTACCGGATCCTTCCGGGCATTTCGAGTCTCATCGGCAGACTGTCCACAGGCTCGCACGGATTGTCCACCTCACCCCCACTATTCGGTTTTTCTTCGGGTCGCTATCATGACGTCATGCCAATCCAGCACACGCCGCGTAGTTCGCGCCACTCGCCTCGCTTCCCGAACAGGATCCGCGAGTACCGCCTCAAGGCGGGCCTATCGCAGCGCAAACTCGCCGAAATCCTCGGTCGGGGCCGGAACGCCGTTTCCTCCTGGGAACGCGGATTGACTCTCCCCAGCGTCCCGCGCCTTCTCCGAATGGCGAAAGTCTTGGACACACTGGGTGAGGCGCTCTACCAAGACTTCTACGTGACCCTTCCAAAGGAGCACGAGGGCGCTACTTCCTCAAAGACATGACGGAGCGGCTTCTGGCGTCTCTGAACACGCGTGCGAACCGTCGGGGCATCGTCATTGTGGCGGAGAGCACGTTGCGCTCAGAGGTTGGCGCGGATCGTGAATCGCTTGGTGCCGAAATCGAGAAACTCGAGCGAGCCGGTCTTGTCGAGGTTCTCTCTCCACTTCCGTTCCTTGCCCTCAAGCTTCGTTCATGGTCTGGCAGCAGCTCCCGTAAAGAACGAAAAGAGCAGCAAAACAGCACCGTTCAACGCCCCATACATGAAGCGGTACCTGTCAGCAGCATTGCTGCAGCAGCTACGCAGCATCGAGAGGTTGGGGGTGCGAGGGAAGGAGAGGCTCTCCTCGACGAAGTGTTGAGGACCCTCGGACCCGAGGCTGACCGAGACGAGTTCCGGACGATCCTGGCCGGACACCACCCAACACTCATTCATCGCGCGCTGAAGCGTGTCCAAGCCACGAGGTCCATCAGGGTCTCGCGCGCCGCGCTCTTTCGCTCGCTCCTGCAGAAGCTCAGCCACTAATCGATTCTCCCAGTCATGTCTTCTCCTCAACCCATCACCCTCACCCTCGATCGTCGCATCCTCGAGCATCCGCGGGCCTACCACCTGCGACGCATGCGCGCTGGACTCTGGCTCTACCTCGACCTCTTGGCCCGGCTTCCGGCCGGTGCTGACACGTTCGAGGTTGGGCCTGCGGCGATCGGGCGGGAGATGGGGCTGCCGGAGGGAACGATCCGATCCTGGCTCGGGCATCTGCGAAAGGCCGGCTACATCGAAGCTGTCCGGCTCAACGGAAGCACTCGGGTGACCATCAAGCAGGCCATCGCCCCAGAGACTCCGCCCGAGACAGCCACGACGCCGATGCCGGCACGATTCTTCACGGTCGCAAAGCTCCAGAGGGCACTTGGGGAGCCGGGCAATGAAGAAGCACTCGAAGCTGCCCTTGGGCTCTACGCTGACCCGAACGTGCGGCGCGCTTTGGCAGGGACTCTCGCCGTCCCGGAGACCCAAATCCGTCGTTCTCGAACCGCGCTCTTCATCTACTTACTCAAACGCCATGCGAAAGAAATCTGACACCATCCTCGCCCTTGATCCTGGACTACGAGAATTGGGGTACGCGGTCTTGACCGGAAAAGAACTCCGGACCGCCGGGGTGCTGAGTCTGCGACTTGTGAGGCCGCGGAACAGGATCGGGATGATCCAGGAGTCCCTGATGGACTGGATTCGAGCTTACAAGCCCCGCGTGCTCGTCCTGGAGCACATCCCGAAGCGGCCGCTGGACTCGCTGGCGGGACTTCCCGCCCTCGGCCGTCGGCTCCAACACCTGGCCGCGGGCCGGAGGATTCCGATCGTGACCTACTCGGCCAAGACCGTCCGCCGAACAGTACTCGGCGACGGCTGGGCGGGGAAGCGCGAGGTCGCGCGCGCCATCGTCGCGCGATTCCCGGATCTCCGCGTCCATCTCACCCACGACCGGAAGTGGAAGGAACGCTACTGGCAGAATATGTTCGACGCGATCGCCTTGGCGCTCCACCACCAAGCGGTCTCGAAACCGCCCTCCCGCAGCCGGTCCTCCGGCTGACCCTGGCGCCTCCGCCTTGCCGAGCGCCACTGTCTCGGAGGAGGTCCGCAAGGGACCTCCGAGGAGCAGACCTCGGGAGGGCATTTGATTTCAATTCACCGCCAAGCCATGCACCACAAGACAATCCTCGGCATCGATCCTGGCACGAAGGAAATGGGCCTCGCCGTACTGCGCGGTCCCGAGCTTCTCTACTTCGGGGTGCGCACGCTTCGGAATGGGACTAGGCCGCATGATGTCATAGGGCAGGCTCGCCGGATCGTGCTCGCGACAATCGAGATGCACGAGCCCAACATCGTCGCCATCGAGGAACCACTCATGCTACCGACCAAACGCGCGGCGGTACTGTCCGTGATCGCGCAGGAACTACGGGGAAGGGCAGAGGAGCTGGACCTGAAAGTCGTCGAGTTGTCGCCATCCGCGATCCGTGAGCGAGTTACGGGGAATCCGAGGGCGACGAAGATCGACGTGGCGGAGGCGCTAGTTCGTGGCGGTTTCGATCAGCTTCGGGATCTCATTCCGAAGCGACCCGCCCGGTCAGCTCTGGGAACGCGGCCGAGGGACAAATACTGGCTGCACATGTTTGATGCTCTTGGTCTGGCGCTCGCTTGCAAGATGGGCGCAGAGAAAAACGACCCACAAGCGACAGTGCCTGTGGGTGAAGAAGCCAGTCAAGACTAGTCTCGTCTATTCCTCCTGTACATCGTGATGAAGAGGATAACCAACACTAGGCCAATAATGCCCGGAATGTGCGGTGGCATCAGGAGTCCCTTCTCCAGCAGGCTCCCGACACTATTGCGGGGTGGTCTGCTGAGAGCTGC
>ERZ1292633.1832-Hain-H41-02um-R1-1832-length-22465-cov-4_pt1 | contig 22465 bp, 24 predicted proteins | sample MGYA00564406_ERZ1292633 | MGnify/ENA primary metagenome ERZ1292633 (study PRJEB36523, sample SAMEA6512639) | groundwater metagenome | collected 2019-01-08 | study: AquaDiva: Metagenomics assemblies of 32 groundwater samples
CGCGGCCATCAAGCAATGTCAATTGCCCATTAAAGCGGCCGATTACCACTTCGGTAGTATATTTATCATTGCCATTTGCATCCTGCCATTTGCGAGTTTGCAAACTGCCTTCGACATAAACTTTGGAGCCTTTATGGAGATAATTCTCAACCACTTTCACAATATTATCGTTGCGAACCACAATATTGTGCCATTCGGTTTTTTCTTTACGCTCACCCGTTGCTTTATCGCGCCATGATTCCGACGTCGCAATTGAGAAATTGGCGATTTTATCACCGCTTTGAAAAGATTTTATTTCAGGGTCGCGCCCCAAATTGCCCAATAATATAACTTTATTTACGCTGCCTGCCATAATTCTAATTCCTTGCGCTTCTTAATTGGACAAATATATTGCCTCACTACACCGCTATGTATAATCGTTTTGTTGCAAGGCGCAATGGTGCAGTCCAAGTCAAAAACACAAATTATCAAAGCCAGTTTTGTTCTATTTATGTTCTTTTTATTTGGCTTGTCAAGGCGAATCTTTTAGGGCTTAGGTAACAGGATATAAAAAGGCAAAAAATGTCTGACTTACAAGTAATTCGCGTGCGCGGCGCCCGTGAGCATAATTTGAAAAACATCACAGTCGAAATACCGCGCGGCCAATTGGTTGTGCTTACTGGTATGTCTGGTTCGGGTAAAAGCTCGCTGGCGTTTGATACAATTTATGCCGAGGGTCAAAGGCGCTATGTTGAGAGCCTTTCGGCCTATGCGCGGCAATTCCTTGAAATGATGCAAAAGCCCGATGTTGATGCAATTGAAGGTCTCTCCCCCGCCATTTCGATTGAACAAAAAACCACCTCGAAAAACCCACGTTCCACTGTCGGCACTGTTACCGAAATCCATGATTATATGCGGCTTTTATGGGCGCGGATTGGCGTGCCATTTTCGCCTACCACGGGCCTGCCGATTGAAAGCCAAAGCATTGCGCAAATGGTCGATAGAACCATCGCATTGGGTGATGGCGCGCGGCTTTATTTACTCGCGCCAATTATTCGCGATAGAAAAGGTGAATACCGCGCCGAAAAAAAATCATGGATTAAGCAAGGTTATAATCGCGCCCGTATTGACGGCGTTTTCTATGAACTTGAGGCCGCGCCTGAGCTTGATAAAAAGCTAAAGCATACCATTGAAATTGTGGTTGATAGGATAATCATCAAGGAAGGCATTGAACAAAGACTGGCGGGTAGTTTTGAAACCGCTTGCCGCCTCGCCGATGGTATTGCGATTGTTGAATTTGCCGATAAAGACACCACCCACGCGCCCATAATGTTCTCGCAAAAATTTGCCTGCCCAGTGTCGGGCTTTAGCATAAGCGAAATTGAGCCGCGCTTATTTTCTTTCAACAACCCCAATGGTGCTTGCCCGACGTGCGATGGCCTTGGCGTGCAGTTGAAATTCGACATTGACATGATTGTGCCGGAACGCGAAAAATCAGTGCAAGATGGCGCAGTTGCGCCTTGGTCCAAAGGCAATTCGCCGCTTTATTTTCAAACTCTTTTGGCTTTGTGTAAACATTTTGATGAATTAGTGACAACGCCGTGGAACAAATTATCCGAAGCTTTGCAAAGTGCGATTATCCATGGCTCGGGCAAGGAAAAAATCCAATTCATTTATGAAGATGGAACTCGCAAATACGAAACCACCAAAATATTTGAAGGGGTTTTGCCAAATCTTGAACGCCGTTATCGTGAAACTGACAGCAATTGGGTGCGTGATGATTTGGCGAAATATCAATCCGCGCAAACCTGCCCTTCGTGCGAGGGGAAGCGCTTGCGGCCCGAGGCATTGGCGGTAAAAATCGCGGGGCTTGATGTCGCCGAAGCAGGCAGTTTTTCGATATCCAATGCCCATAAATGGTTTCAGGATTTAGATGGAATTCTGAGCGAGCGGCAAAAGGAAATTGGCGTTAGGGTATTAAAAGAAATCCGTGAGCGTCTCAATTTTTTGGTCAATGTCGGCTTGGAATATTTAACTTTGCATCGCGGTTCGGCAACACTATCGGGCGGTGAAAGCCAGCGCATTCGCTTGGCATCACAAATTGGTTCTGGCCTTACTGGGGTTTTATATGTGCTTGATGAGCCGTCAATTGGCCTGCATCAGCGCGATAATACAAGGTTGCTTGAAAGCCTTAAAGGGCTGCGCGATTTGGGTAATAGTGTGCTTGTGGTGGAACATGATGAAGAAGCCATTATGAGTGCCGATCACGTGATTGATATGGGGCCAATGGCGGGCATTCATGGCGGCGAAATCGTGGCGCAAGGCAAGCCGACTGATATTGAAAATAGCAAAAATAGCATTACTGGCCAATATTTGCGCGGTGAACGTGAAATCCCGATACCAAAACAACGCCGCAAAATAAACAAAGCCCGCATGGTGAAACTAAGCGGTGCAAGCGGCAATAATTTGAAAAACCTCACGCTCGAAATTCCTTTGGCTGCCTTGACTTGCATCACAGGTGTTTCGGGCGGCGGTAAATCGACGCTTATTGTCGAAACTTTATACAAGGTCTTGGCGCGCAGGCTTAATGGCTCATCCGATATTGCTGCGCCCTATAAGGATATTGAAGGGCTGCATCATCTTGATAAGGTAATCGATATTGATCAAAGCCCAATTGGGCGCACACCGCGCTCTAACCCCGCGACTTATACTGGCGCTTTTGGCCCGATTAGGGATTGGTATGCGGCATTGCCAGAATCCAAAGCGCGTGGTTATGGCCCTGGGCGATTTAGCTTTAATGTCAAAGGCGGGCGCTGTGAAACTTGCCAAGGTGATGGGGTTCAGAAAATCGAAATGCACTTTTTGCCCGATGTTTATGTGACGTGCGATGCCTGTAACGGTCACCGCTATAATCGTGAAACTTTGGAAGTAAAATACCGCAATAAATCTATTTCCGAAGTCCTTGATATGACAGTTGAAGAAGGTCGCGATTTCTTTTCTGCCGTGCCTTCCATTCGCGATAAAATGGAAACTTTGTTTCGGGTTGGGCTTGGCTATGTCAAAATCGGGCAATCGGCGACCACATTATCAGGCGGTGAAGCGCAAAGGGTGAAATTATCGAAAGAACTTTCAAAACGTTCAACCGGCCGCACATTTTATATTCTTGATGAACCAACCACGGGCTTGCATTTTGAAGACACTCGAAAATTGATGGAAGTTTTGCAAGAATTGGTCGAAGGCGGCAATACGGTTGTGATTATCGAACATAATCTTGATGTGATTAAAACCGCCGATTGGATAGTCGATTTAGGCCCCGAAGGCGGCGATGGCGGCGGCAAAATCGTCGCCCAAGGCACGCCCGAGGATGTGGCGAAAGTTGCCGCAAGTTATACTGGCCATTATTTGCAAGAAACGCTAGCAAAGCATGAAGAGCGGCGAAAAAATCGCCCTTTATCCCTATAAAACCAGCGGATCACATCGCCCACTAATTGGATTTGGTATGGTGTTGCCACTACAATATAAAGGGCTTGAATCTCTTGCCAATGCGGCGGCCAATGCGACAACCGCGACCACGCCCGCAACAATCAATAATGTATTGCCTGCGCCACGCTCACCGTTGCGCAATCCATAGGCTTCGCGGGTCTGCGCATTTAGGCGAACTTCGGTGCTTGCATTAAGCGAGGCGCCGCGCAACCACGCACCGCGATGCGCATCGTCCAATCGATATTCCAAGCCAAATTGGGTCGGGTTGGCAATATTGGTTGGGCGCAAATTATTATCACCAATTGGGTTAGATTGATAAACCCCAAGCCCATAAGTGGTATTGGCGGCAGGATCTCCGCGCATTGACGGCGAATAGCGGAAGAACACACCCGCGCTTACGTCATTTCTCTCAAACTGCGTATGATAATTTTGCGCGAAACAAGTGCTTTGGAAAAGTGTTGCAATTGCTGCGCCGACAATAAATGATTTTGAAAAAGTCATTTAGTTCTCCCTTTATCCTAAATCGATGGAAGAACATTAACTTGGTTTCAAAAATCTGTCTATCAAAAACGCTTGTATAAAATTGAATACGTGGCAATATCACGCGGTGTCAGATACTAAATAGTCTGCTAGCAATCGATTATGGAGGGCAATTATGGAAAATATAATTCAAAATTATAAAAACGTGCTTTTGAGTTGGGGTAATTTTCAAGGCCGGGCGACAAGAAGCGAATTTTGGTATTTCGTGTTGGCGAATATAGTCGTCAGCATCGTTTTGAGCATTGTTGACAATGCCTTATTTCATCCTGGGGTTGGTCACGTTGGCCCATTACAATCAATTTATAACTTAGTAGTCTTGGTTCCAAATTTGGCGCTGGCTTTTCGCAGAATGCACGATGTCAAAATGACTGCTTGGTGGCTCTTGATTGGTTTCACCGGTGTTGGTGTATTGGTTCTATTGTATTTCTTTGTAAAAGATTCCGACGCAGACAATGAATATGGACCAAACCCCAAGCAAATTACTACAACATAAAATCAGTGCCCCAATTTATTTTGGGGCATTTTTTCTGCCAATTCAGAAATTTCTAACCTTCAAATGTTCAATATGTTTTGGAATTATGGACTGAATAATTCGGTCCACGTATATTCCTGGCGTGTGAACATTATCGGGGTCAATTTCGCCTGTTGCTACAAGTTTTTCGACTTCAACAATTGTGTGCGTGGCGGCGGTTGCCATGATTGGATTGAAATTTCGCGAGGTTTTTTTATAGGTCAAATTGCCTTCATTATCGGCTGTTTCGGCGTGAATTAGCGCGATATCGGCTTTAATCGCCGGCTCCATAATATATTCAATACCAGCAAATAATTTATGCTCTTTGCCAGAGGCCACAACCGTATGCACACCCGTTTTGGTGTAAAATGCGGGAATGCCCGCGCCGCCGCATCTTATTGCTTCGGCCAATGTGCCTTGGGGGACAAATTCCACTTCAAATTCACCGCATAAAAAACGAGCCGAAATTATATCATCGCTGCCAATATAGGAAGTGACAAGTTTACTGACTTGGCGATTTTCAAAAAGTTTTTCTAAAACCGCACCATTACCGCCAGCATCGCAAATAATAATTGTAAGCCGCTGGGCATTGGTTTTTGCCAGGGCATCAATCAAGTCCTCGGGCAAGCCAGCAAAGCCAAAGCCGCCAACCATTATCCGCGCGCCATCAAATATCAGCCCGTCCAGCGCGGCTTGTGCAGAAGCAAAAACTTTATCCAAGGTCAAATTCCACAATAAACCTCGGAAATAGCATATGTTTATTTCAAATCGACGACAAAATCGGCCTGGGTTTTTGCCGCGATTTCTTCCACCGAAATACCGTCAGCAAGCTCAATAAGTCGCAATGGTGCATTTCCCACTTTATCGACTTCAAAAACCCCTAAATCAGTAATAATTAAATCAACAACTCGCACACCCGTTAATGGCAATTCGCATTTTTTCAAGACTTTGGAGCGGCCATCTTTTGAACAATGATCCATAACCACCACGCAACGGCGAACACCGGCAACCAAATCCATTGCCCCGCCCATACCTTTGACCATTTTCCCTGGCACCATCCAATTGGCTAAGTCACCATTTTGCGACACTTCCATTGCCCCAAGTATGGAGAGATTTATGTGGCCACCACGTATCATCGCGAAACTATCTGAACTCGAAAAATAAGACGAATGTGGAAGCTCCGAAATGGTTTGTTTACCTGCATTAATCAAATCAGGATCTATTTCATCCTCAAATGGATAAGGCCCCATACCAAGCATACCGTTTTCAGATTGTAGCGTCACTTTCACGCCTTCGGGGATATGATTTGCAACCAAAGTTGGGATACCAATACCCAGATTCACATAAAACCCATCACGCAATTCTTTTGCTGCTCGTGCCGCCAATTGATCTCTTGTCCAAGCCATTATGCCATTTCCTTTGCGCGAATTGTGCGGTTTTCAATACGCTTTTCAAAACTGCCGCAAACAATGCGGTCCACATAAATCCCCGGAGTATGAATATTATCGGCGTCCAATTCACCGCAAGCCACGATTTCTTCAACCTCGACAATTGTGATTTTGCCGGCAGTCGCCATCATCGGGTTAAAATTGCGCGCGGTTTTGCGGTAAATCAAATTGCCTTCTTCATCGGCTTTCCATGCTTTGACCAACGAAATATCGGCCTGTAACGCAGTTTCCAACACATAGGTTACGCCGTCAAAATCTTTGTGTTCCTTACCGTCGGCAACCAAAGTCCCAACCCCAGTTTTTGTATAAAAGCCAGGGATACCCGCCCCGCCTGCCCTTATGCGTTCGGCCAACGTGCCTTGTGGATTAAATTCCAGTTCCAATTCGCCCGATAAAAATTGCCGTTCAAATTCTTTATTCTCGCCGACATAAGATGAAATCATTTTTTTGGTCTGTTTTGATTCCAGCAATAAACCCAACCCAAAGCCATCGACCCCGGCATTATTTGAAATGACAGTCAAGTTTTTCGCGCCCGAATCGCGCAGCGCGACAATTAAATTCTCAGGGATTCCACAAAGGCCAAAGCCACCACTCATAATAGTCATGCCGTCCTGGGGAAGCCCAGCCAGTGCTGCGGCGGCATTTGGATATATTTTCGACATTATTCGTCCTTAATTCCGATTTTTATTTCCAATAATCAAAATCGTCGCGAAATGCAAAGCAACAAATCTCTGCCTATGTTTTAAGCTACCCATGATTAAAATTGCGGCAACTCGCGCGAAACGCGACTTTACTGACCATGTGTGCTTTGCGTGCCTTTAATAAAGTAATAATCGCATCGTATAAAGCGCCATCGCGCGGCAAGGGAATAACATGAAAAAGATCGAAGCAGTTATTAAACCATTCAAATTAGACGATGTTAAAGAAGCCCTCCAAGAACTGGGGCTTCAAGGTATGACAATCGTAGAAGCCAAGGGTTTTGGCCGTCAAAAAGGCCACACCGAGCTTTATCGTGGCGCAGAATATGTCGTTGACTTCCTCCCCAAACTTAAACTCGAATTGGTGGTCAATGATGATTTGGTCGAAGCGGCAATTGAAGCAATTGTCCAAGCCGCGCGCACTGGGCGTATTGGCGATGGCAAAATCTTTGTGACCGAAGTCGCCCAAGTGGTGCGAATTCGCACGGGCGAAACTGGCACTGTGGCGATTTAGCCTTTATTCGCATTGACTTTGCGATAATTAATTGACAAGAAGCGCTTGAATATGGTGCGCGAACAACGGAGAAAATAATGTCAAAATTTGAAAAAATGTTTCAACTAATTAAAGACGAAGAAGTTCAATATGTGGATTTTCGTTTTACAGATACACGTGGAAAAGTGCATCACATCACTTATGACGTATCAATCGTCGATGAAGATTTGATGGAAGATGGCGTAATGTTTGACGGCTCGTCAATTGCAGGTTGGAAAGCCATCAATGAGTCCGACATGGTAATGATGCCAGACCCCGACAGCATCACAATTGACCCGTTTTTCCAACAAACCACTTTGGCGATTGTTTGCGATATTTTGGAACCTGGCACTTTGAAGCCATATAATCGCTGCTCACGCGGCATGGCGAAAAAAGCCGAAGCCTATATTAAATCTTCAGGCGTGGGCGATGCCGCCTATTTTGGCCCCGAGCCTGAGTTTTTCATTTTTGATGATGTAAAATGGACAACTGACGGCCACAACACCAGCTATTCATTTGATTCGACTGAATTACCTGCCAATACTGGCAAAACCTATGAAGGTGGCAATATGGGCCATCGCCCAGGGCCAAAAGGTGGTTATTTCCCACTTCCGCCAATTGATAGCTGCCAAGATTTGCGCGGTGAAATGTTGCAAGTGATGAAAGAGCTTAATCTTGCTCCAGAAAAACACCACCATGAAGTGTCACCTGGCCAACATGAGCTTGGTTTGAAGTTTCAAACTTTGGTCAAAATGGCGGATTTCACCAATTTGTATAAATATGTGATTCAAAATGTCGCTGCGGCCTATGGCAAAAGCGCGACCTTCATGCCAAAACCATTTTACAAAGAAAATGGCAGTGGCATGCACGTTCACCAATCACTTTGGAAAATCGGCAAACCAGTTTTTGCTGGCGATAAATATGCCGATTTAAGCCAAGAATGTTTGTATTATATTGGCGGCATTATCAAACACGCTAAAGCCATTAACGCGTTTGCCAATTCTTCGACCAATTCATATAAACGCTTGGTTCCCGGATATGAAGCACCTGTATTGCTTGCATATTCGGCGCGTAATCGTTCGGCATCAATTCGTATTCCATATTCAACTTCGCCAAAAGCAAAGCGTTTGGAAGCCCGTTTCCCTGACGCAATTGGCAATATGTATTTGACTTTCACTGCGCTTTTGATGGCTGGCCTTGATGGTATTGAAAACAAAATTGACCCCGGCCCTTCTTTTGACAAAGATCTATATTCGCTGCCACCAGAAGAATTGGCCGGCGTGCCAACAGTTTCAGCTTCCCTTGATGAAGCTTTGGACAATCTCGATAAAGATCGCGATTTCTTGAAAAAAGGTGGCGTTATGGATGATGATTTCATCGACGCATTCATCGCCCTAAAACGTGAAGAAACCGATCGGTTGAATACTCACCCGCATCCAGTTGAATTTGATATGTATTACAAAATGTAATTCATATTGAATTGCGAATTTGAGGCCCGCCGTTGTGTGGGCCTTTTTTCAACTAATAGTTGAAAATTAACCTTGCATTTCCCTTTTTAGTTGTATATGCCTATGTAGCTATTACAGCTTGCTCTTTGCTGTCGTGGCGAACCCAGAAGGAAGCTTGTTTTTTATTCGAATTTTGATTTGTGGATTTGGCGCACTCCATATCCTAAATTCAAAATCCAGATTTGGCTGGAGAACGCGAGTAATGCCAGTGCTTTTTTGGGCATTGCGCGCACTTATTTGGGCTGCGCCTATAGGTGGCAATTGGCTAACTCAGCCTCGAAAAGCCAATTGCCACCTATTTCAATCAATAAAACAGGCTTCATCAAAATCGAGCCGTGGCAGGCGCGGGAAAATTGGCGCGTCGCTGCGGTTGCCAAGATTGATAAGAAAATTTGATTTCCAGCCATTTTGGCCAAAAAACTCAGCGTCAACGCCAGCATTATCAAACCCCGCCATTGGCCCGCATTCAAGGCCAATCGCCCGCGCCGCCATAATCAGATATGCCGCGCCCAATGTCGCATTCATATGCCCAGCAGCTTGGCCGCCATCGGGGCTGTCTTTGAACCAATCACGAGCAACTGGCGCATGGGGGAATAATTTCGGCACTTTGTCATAAAATAATGGATCAAAGGCAGCAATTGCGACAACCGGTGCTTTCAAGGTCTTTTCGACATTATTTGGCGCAAGATATGGTTTGAGCCGCGCCTTTGCGGTTTCGGATTTGATAAAATAAAACCGCGCAGGATTAGAATTGGCCGCCGTTGGCCCCATTTTCGCAATTCCATATAATTGGCGCAATACGGCGTCTTCAATCGGCGTTGATGCGAAATCATTTATTGTGCGCGCTTCAAGGAATAATTGATTTATGGCTTCTGTTGGCAGGCTTTTCATAGGTTCACTTTCGTAATTACTGATTTGAAACCTTTTTGCACTATACAAAAGAGGAAAACAATTGGTGGCGTGAATGAAAATCAAAATATCTTTTGTCTTTATTGCTTTGGCGATTATAGGCGGTTGCGCAACAAAAATTGCCCCGCCGCGCAATCAAGCCAATGCTTGTGCAATATTGGATGAGCGTTCGAAATGGGAGCGGCCAGTTTTTGCTGCCGCAAATCAGTGGGGTATAAGCCCCGGTACAATTTTGGCATTTATGCGCCAAGAAAGCGGTTTTCGGCAAAATGCCCGCCCGATTGACGGCAGTGGCAATCAAAGATCCTCCGCCCATGGTTACAGCCAAGCGTTGGACGGCACTTGGGCGCAATATGAGCGCGCGCGTGGCACTGGACGCCGCGATAGATTTGATGATGCCGCCGATTTCATTGGTTGGTATCTCGACCATATTGCGGCAATTACGCGGATTTCAAAACAGGACGCGAGAAATCTCTATCTTGCCTATCATGAAGGGCCGACCGGTTATCGCCGCGCCACCTATAATGGCAAACCATGGCTAATTGACGTTGCCAATCGCGTGGGCACACAAGCCAGCATTTATGACGGTCAATTGCGTGGCTGCGAAGGCCGCAATATGCGCCGATTTGAACGCATTGTAACGAGATAGAGCGCAACCAAATACAGATTTGAATGAAGTAGCCGTACCTCTTGCCCTCGCCTTGTGGGAGGGCCGAGATTCTGAGGGGTTTCCCCGAAGAATTCGGGGTGGGGTTCTCGCCCAACCGCATTTTTGCTTATACCCCACCCCTAACCCCGCCCACAAGGGGCGGGGGACAGAATCGCGGGCATCCTATCTTTGCCGAACGAGAAAGGGCACGACTTCCTAATATCTCTGCCCTTTTTTCGGTGACAATGGGCACGAAAATATTGTAGCCTGCGGCATGAACCAAATTACCAAAATCCAAAAACCCAGCAATGCCGAGCTGTATCAAAGTCTTTTATTGCGTGATGCGGCCTTTGACGGTTTTTATTTCGTTTGCGTTACTACCACCAAAATATTTTGCAAACTATCATGTGGCGCGCGCAAGCCGTTGGAATCCAATGTGTTTTTTACAAATTCGAGTGATGAGGCAATTGCGCAAGGCTACCGTGCCTGCATGCGCTGCCGCCCCTTACAAGTCGCGAAACCACTACATCCATTAACCCAAAAACTATTGGCGCTTTTGAAAACCGATGCCGAAAGACGCTGGAGCGGTAATGATTTGCGGCAATTGGGTTTTGATGTGTCCACTGCAAGGCGCGCTTTTATGGGCGATTTTGGCGTTTCCTTCCTAAAATTCGCGCGCGAACACCGCCTTGGGGCAGTTGTGTCCACATTATATCGCGGCGAACAGGTGATTGAAGCCCAATTGGACGCGGGCTACTGCTCCGCATCAGGTTTCAAAGACGCGATAAGCCGTGAAATAGGAACTAACCCAAGCGACTTAGCCAATAAACCAATTTTAAGCGCGAAATGGCTTGAAACTCCAATCGGCCCCATGCTGGCAATAGCCAATGACGACGGCCTGCATTTGTTGGAATTTGCCGAACGCAAAGCATTGGCGCGCGAATTGGGTGAAACCAAGCGCAAAATTGGGCCGATATGTTTTCGCGAACATGCAATTTTCGAAACCTTGCAAACCCAATTGGACGAATATTTTAACGGCACGCGCCGAGATTTTGATATTCCCATAGCCCAATATGGCACCGCATTCGAAAAATCAGCATGGAAAGCCTTACAAGCAATTCCCTATGGCACAACCAGAGCCTATAATGAGCAAGCAAAAATGATTGACAACCCCAATGCCGTTCGCGCCGTGGCACGCGCAAATGGTGCCAATAAAATCGCGATTATTATTCCCTGCCACCGCGTTATTGGCGCCGACGGCACTATGACCGGATATGGTGGCAAAATTTGGCGCAAAGAATGGTTGTTGCGGCACGAAAGGAAGTTTCTATCCCGATGATTTGTGAGCATGACGCCAAATGCTCATAGGATATGGCTTTATCCTCCCTTGCAAATCTTCGATTTGCGGGGGAGGTGGCAGCACGAAGTGCTGACGGAGGGGGCATGAGCGCAGCGAATTTGCGCAGCAAAAACAATAGCGTAAGCTCGCTTCGCTCGCTGCCCTCTCCGAGCGCTACGCGCCCACCTCCCCCGCAAATCAAAGATTTGCAAGGGAGGATAGAGTCAACAGCAATCAGTTCACTCGCTAAACGGAACTATCGTCACGCTCTCCCCACAGCCGCAGGCATCGCTTTGGTTGGGGTTGCGGAACGTGAATTTTGAATGGAATTTGGTGGTTTCAACGTCAATTTGCGTGCCGACAAGAAACAGAATTGCATTTGCTGCAACCAAAATCTCGACGCCCTTATCATTGATAATTTCGTCATGCATGGCCGGCGCTTCGGCATATTCCATGACATATTCCATGCCCGCGCAACCGCCGTTTTTAACGCCAACCCTTAAGTAAGGCTTCTCACCCGCCGCCATAATTTCGGAAATCCGCGCTGCTGCATCATCGCTTAGAGTAACGATTTGTGGCCTTGGTCTTTTGGTTTTTTCGCTAATTGCTTGTGCCATTCTTGTGCCTCAAAACATATTCAAAACTAATTTGGCTTCGTCCGACATATTGTCTTTGGTCCAAGGTGGATCAAAAGTAATATTGGCTTTGGCCGAAGTAACCCCGCGCACTGTCAATGCCGCATCCTCGATATTGGCGGGGATAATTTCCGCCGCAGGGCACGCTGGTGCTGTCAAAGTCATGGTTATATCGACATGGCCTTCATCGTTTATGTCTGCTTTATAGATAAGACCCAATTCATAAACATCAACCGGTATTTCGGGGTCATACACAGTTTTGAAAGCCTCAACCAAATCTGCCGTTATGCGTTCATATTCAGCAGCTTTGTCTGATTTTTTATCGTGAGTAGCGATTTCCATATTCATGTTAAAAACTCTATTGCTTTGTCGATTGCCTCAATGAAAACACCGACTTCTTCTATTGTGTTGTAAATACCAAAACTTGCCCGTGCTGATGAATTAAGGCCCAAACGCGTCATCAAAGGTTGGGCGCAGTGATGCCCAGCCCGTATCGCGACACCATATTTATCGAGAATTTGCGAAATATCATGGGGGTGAACACCTTCCACAGCAAATGCCAAAATCGGTGCTTTGCCATTCGTCGTTCCCAAAATCCGCACCCGATTGCGTTTTCGTAGCTCATTTGTCGCCAATTCAAGCAAGGCATTTTCATGCGCCGCAATTGCTGCGCGGTCAAATGTGTTAAGCCAATCAATTGCGGCATGAAGGCTAACGGCCTCCATAATTGGCGGTGTGCCGGCTTCAAAACGAAAAGGCGATTCGTTAAATGTTACGCTGCCTTTGGTGACGATTTCAATCATTTCACCGCCGCCCAAAAACGGCGGCATTTGGTTTAATAATTCGCTTTTGCCATAAAGCACGCCAATGCCGGTTGGGCCATAAAGTTTGTGCGATGAGAAAACGTAAAAATCGGCATCGATGGCTTTGACATCAACAACTTCATGGACGACGCCTTGGCTACCATCAATGATTATTTTTGCGCCGATTTCATGCGCCAACGCCACAATTTCTTCGATCGGCAAGCGTGTCCCCAAAACATTGGAAATATGGGCGATTGCCACGATTTTGGTGCGTGGGTTCAAAAGAGTTTTGAAATGCGCCATGTCAATACTGCCATCATCATTGATATTGGCCCACCGCAATATTGCCCCCGAACGCGCACAAAGCATGTGCCACGGCACGATATTGGCATGGTGTTCAAGCTCTGAAATGATGATTTCATCACCCGCCTTCAACCCCTGCCCCAAACTATGTGCCAATAAATTAATTGCCTCAGTCGCGCCCTTGGTGAACACAATTTCATTGGCCCCAGCACCAATAAATTGCGCGGTGGCTTCACGGGCATCTTCGTAAGCTGCAGTGGCTTCGTTTGACAAAGTATGAATCCCACGGTGGACATTTGCATAAGAAGTGTGGGCAAAATCGGCCATCGCCTCAAGCACAATATTCGGTTTTTGCGCCGAAGCCGCACTATCAAGATAGACCAATGGCTTACCGTTTATTTGCCGCGATAAAATTGGAAATTGGGCGCGAATTGCATCTATATCAAAGGTCATTTAATCATGCCCTCCAAATGTTTTTGAACTTCGCTTAATATTTTGCCCTTCTCGGCTTCGTCATCCATTGCATCGAAAACTTGGCTTAGGAATGCTTCAGTCAATAATGCTTTAGCTTTGGCTTTGGTTATGCCGCGCGATTGCATATAGAAAAGCGCGCTTTCATCAAGTGCGCCAATCGTGTTGGCGTGCGAACATTCCACATCATCGGCATAAATTTCGAGCGTTGGCTTGGCGTTCACCCGTGCGCCGTCTTCAAGCATCAAAGCGCGATGTTCCATATTGCCCATGGTTTTTTGGGCGTCACGTGCGACCAATATTTTGCCTTGGAAAACTGCATGTGCGCCGTTTGCCACAATGCCGCGCATAACTTCATGGCTGGTGCAATTTGGGTGCAAATGTTCAATATTTGACGAAAAATCAAAATGCGAACCCGCGAGCATATATACGCCGCCAAATTCTGCTTTTGCCCCTTCCCCTTGCAATTTTATTTCGAGATTACGGCGCACCATTTTGCCGCCAGAAGCCATCAATATCTCGTTATAATTTGCACCAGACTCAAGCGAAGCTTTTATCAATGACAAATCAACACCATTGCCCAATAATTGCGTTTGGACTTGGACTTGCGAATTTTCGGCTTGGGAAATGGTGCATGAAAAAGACGAAAGGCCACCGCAACATTCCTGCTTCTCGACTAAGTATAATTTTGCATTTTCGCCGATAGCAATTTCGATATTCGCCCGCGAATTTGGAAAACGAATAATTGAAACAGCCACGTTGCAATTCGCATCAATGACTATTTTCTTGGAAAAGCGCGACATTCCGCCGATCAGTTTTTGGAAAACATCTCTGTCTAGAATCGGCGCTGTTTCTTCGACACAAACTCCAATTTTTTGCCCGATTACTTCGATTCTATCTTCAAAAAGCCGCATTTCGATTTCGGCAATTGGCGCTGAATATTCCTCATAAATTATTGCGGTTTCAGTTTCTTGGCTTAATCCACGCGATAAATCTGTGAAATGAAAATCCTCATTGCGCTTGTTTGGTAAGCCATTTTGCGCAAAATAGTCGCGCGCCTTTGCTCCCACTTTTGTGGGCGCGAAAATGTCAGGCAAGGCGTTGATTTGCGCCATTATGCCGCCACCTCGTATTTATCATAGCCATTTTTTTCAAGCTCGAGCGCCAAATCTGCACCACCGCTTTCGACAATGCGCCCGGCCACCAAAACATGCACTTTATCGGGTTTGATATAGTCCAGAAGCCTTTGGTAATGCGTAATCACCAACATAGCCCTATCGGGCGCGCGCATATGGTTTACGCCATCAGACACAACCCGAAGCGCGTCAATATCAAGGCCGCTATCGGTCTCGTCCAAAATCATGAATTTTGGCGCCAAAAGCTCCATTTGGAAAATTTCCATGCGCTTTTTCTCACCACCCGAAAAACCGACATTGAGGGGGCGTTTCAGCATTTCATCGCTTATTTGCAGGCGTTTTGCGGCTTCGCGCGCCATACGCATAAAAGCGGGTGCAGAAATTTCTTCTTCGCCACGAGTTTTTCTTTGTTCATTCAATGCAGTGCGAAGGAAAGTTAATGTTGGCACACCCGGAATTTCAAGTGGATATTGGAAAGACAAAAACAAGCCATATGCTGCGCGAATTTCGGGTTCGAGCGATAATATATCTTCGCCATTAAGGGTCGCTGTTCCGCCCAAAACTTCGTAATTGGGCCTTCCCGCCAGCGCATAAGAAAGCGTAGATTTCCCCGCCCCATTCGGCCCCATAATGGCATGCACTTCGCCAGCAGGAACATGGAGCGAAAGCCCGTGGAGGATTTGTGTGCCATGCACGGCGACGGAGAGGTTAGTTATTTTAAGCATTGGATTTCTCTTAACTGCTTCCCTTGAGGGAAGCTGGCATTGTGCAGCAATGACTGAAGGGTGACGCGAACAAAGTGAGCAGAAAAAAAGTGCGCTTCGCGCGCATTAATATGGCGCTTCAGGCTTCGCCCTTTGGGCTTCGCCTGACAAGTCGCGCGCCACCCTTCCGTCACTTCGTGACACCTTCCCTCGAGGGAAGGACTTAATCGCAATGCCACCCCCCTATTTATAGGGGGGTCGAACATTGCGTAGCAATGGAGGGGGGGTGGTGACGCAGTCGGTTTAATAACTTTGAAGCAGGGAAAACTGGCTTTGCCGCTACCCCCCAGTCTCACTGCGTTCGACAGCCCCCCTATAAATAGGGGGGCGGCTTGGTTCAGCTTTGCTTTGCGCGATGTACTTAAGCGTAAAAGAAGTTTGTGGAAATTGCTCACCCCACGCTCCCCTCTAAACTTATCGCCACCAATTTTTGCGCCTCTACAGCGAATTCCATTGGCAGTTTTTGCATTACTTCGCGCACGAAACCATTGACCAGAAGCGCGGTTGCGCTTTCCTCGCTCAAACCTCTTTGGCGGCAATAGAAAAGTTGATCTTCGCCCAATTTGGTGGTGGTTGCTTCGTGTTCAAAAACTGCACTCATACATGCGTTTTCTATATATGGAATGGTATGTGCGCCGCATTTATCGCCAATCAGCAAGCTATCACATTGCGTAAAATTGCGCGCTTCTGTTGCGTTTTTATGCGCCGAAACTTTGCCGCGATATGTTGAGTTTGATTGCCCCGCCGATATGCCTTTGGCGATTACACGCGAAGACGTATTTTTGCCCAAATGTATCATTTTGGTGCCAGTATCGGCTTGTTGGTGATTATTGGTGACGGCGATTGAATAAAATTCGCCAATGCTCTCGTCACCGCGCAAAATGCAGCTTGGATATTTCCATGTTACGGCCGAGCCAGTTTCCACTTGCGTCCACGAAATTTTTGAGCGATTGCCACGGCAATCACCGCGCTTGGTCACAAAATTATAAATTCCGCCAATGCCATTTTCATCACCCGGATACCAGTTTTGCACAGTGGAATACCGAATTTCGGCGTCGTCCAAAGTCACTAATTCCACCACCGCGGCATGAAGCTGGTTTTCATCGCGCATCGGCGCAGTGCAGCCTTCCAAATACGAAACATAACTGCCTTCATCGGCAATAATAAGTGTGCGTTCAAATTGGCCAGTATTGGCGGCATTGATGCGGAAATAAGTCGATAATTCCATCGGGCACTTTACGCCCTTGGGGATATAAACAAAAGTTCCGTCGGAAAATACCGCGCAATTAAGCGTGGCGTAAAAATTATCCGAAGGCGGCACAACCGTCCCCAAATATTGGCGCACTAATTCGGGGTGTTCTTGAATAGCCTCGGAAATCGAGCAAAAAATCACGCCCGCTTCGGATAATTCTTTGCGAAAAGTCGTTGCCACCGAAACACTATCAAACACTGCATCAACCGCGATTTTGGCCGAGCCTTTAACACCCAATAAAACTTCCTGCTCACGGATTGGAATTCCAAGTTTTTTATAGGTTTCTAGGATTTTGGGATCGACATCATCAAGGCTATCAATTTGCGGGCGCTCTTTGGGGGCCGAATAATAAATTATGTCTTGAAAATCAATTTCGGGATATTTGACCATCGCCCATTTGGGCTCGTCCATAGTTTTCCAACGCGCAAATGCTGCCAAGCGCCATTCAAGCATCCATTCTGGCTCATTTTTTTTAGCGGAAATAAAGCGCACCGTGCTTTCGTCTAGGCCCCTTGGCGCTTCATCGGCGGCAATATCGGTGACAAAGCCATATTTGTATTTTTCAAGATCGGCGACTGCCGAAATGGTGTTTTTGTCTATTGCCATTTACGCCGCCGCATTTCGTCTGCGCATATCTGCGTCTTGCATGGCTGCGATAATTTTTCCGACGTCTGTGGCTTCATTATTCCAACCAAAACTGACACGAACTGCACATTTAGCCAGTTGTTCTGGCGCTTTCAACGCCAATATTGTCGCACTTGCTTTGACCGAGCCACTTGAACAAGCCGAGCCCGACGAAATTGAAACCCCAGCCAAATCGAGGGCTATGACCATATGTTCAGCGCTCCAATTTGGAATTGCAAAACACGAAGTATTGGGCAGCCTCGAAGCCGCATGCCCAAAAATAATGGCGTCTGGCCATTGGGTCATGATTTCTTGCTCAAACTTATCGCGTAAGGCCGAAGTTTTCATGGCAAAGTCCGATACATCACCTGCCATAGCCGAAGCAACACCAAAACCATGAATTGCGGGTATATTGGGAGTGCCAGAACGAAGCCCTTTTTCTTGGCCTCCGCCGGGGCGGTTTCTTGCGCCTTCGATGCCAGGCGCGAGCAATAATGCACCAACCCCCAATGGCCCGCCGATTTTGTGCGGTGAAATAATCAGCCAATCAGCATACCCCGCATAATCTTGAGGCGGCATTTTCGCAAATGCTTGCACCGCATCAACCATCAAAGCTGCGCCGTGGTTTTTTACAATTCCCGATATTTTAGATAATGGGTTTATTATGCCAATTTCGTTATTTGCGGCTTGAATCGCAACAAACGGCTTTTGCCCCGCATTTTGGGCTTGAGCGAGGCGTTCTTCAAGCCAATCGCAATCAATATTTCCATTGGCATCAATTGGAATTACAATCATATTTTCAAACAATTGCTTGGCATAAGCCATAATCGCAGGGTGTTCGCCAGCACCAATAAATGCCAAATTAAAACCCATTGCTTTTGCGCTTTCTAGTGCCAATTGCGCGGCTTCGGTTGCGCCTGAGGTGAAAATAAGCTCCGCCGAAAATGTTCCGAGTGACGAAATAATTGATTTACGCGCATTTTCGACCAATTTGCGGGCATTTTGACCGTCCATATGAATTGAAGACGGATTACCACTAATATCCATAGCCTCCATCATCGCGGCTTTGACAAAAGGCCGCAATTTGGAAGTCGCATTATTATCAACATAAATTCGATGTTTCATTCATTCGCCTGCATTGGTCGAAAATCGGCCATTTAATACATCTTCCAAGCTGATTTTTGCCATAAATTCGTGAATATGACCAGTCAAAGCCACCCATAAATCATGCGCGACGCATTTGGTTTCACGCCCGCCGCAACCTCCCCGCGTCGCAGGGTCACAGCCAGTTGCCTTAATTTCTTCTTCTACAGCTTTGACAATCGAGGCAATGCTAATTTGCGCCGCCGCGCGCGCCAATTTATAGCCGCCAGTTGGGCCGCGCTTTGCCACCACTAGTCCACCACGACGCATTTTGGCAAATAATTGCTCAAGATATGATACTGAAATCGTCTGGCGCGCCGCAATTTCATTTAGTGAAACCAAACCAGATTCGCGTTCGAATTTTGCCAAATCCAACAATGCCATTACGGCATATCGCCCTTTTGTTGAGAGTTCCATAGTGTCGTCCTTGCATATTTCGCTACGCTAAACCGCTTTTGTGCAAAAAAATTGGCTTTTTTGAACCTGCTTGTGTTAGTAGCTTGCCAATTGCCGAAAAGGCACAAATACAATTCCCGACTTAATTAGTCAAGAATAGGAAACAATATGACTGAACTTATACTTTCGGGGCCAGTTGGTCGTATCGAGGCGCGCTATAATCAATCCGAAATTGAAGGCTCGCCGATTGCGTTGATTTTGCATGGCCACCCACGCGCCGCAGGCTCGATGCAGGACCGCGTGGCTGTTATGTTGCACAAATTATATGTCGAGCGCGGGTTTTCGACTTTGCGTTTCAATTTTCGTGGAGTTGGTAAAAGCCAAGGTTCTTTTGACAATGGCACGGGCGAATTGGCCGATGCGGCTTCGATGTTGGATTGGTTGCAAGGCATAAACCCAAATGCCAAATTCACATGGGTTGCTGGCTATAGTTTTGGTGCTTATATCGCGCTGCAATTGCTTATGCGGCGCCCAGAAATTGATGCTTTTATTGCGGTCGCTACCCCTTGTAATCACTATGATTTGTCATTCCTTGCACCCTGCCCGTCATCGGGTATGATGTATTTTGGATCTAATGATTTGGTATCGCCGCCGCTTGATGTTGAACGCTCGGTTTCAAAAATTCGCACCCAAAAAGGTGAATTGGTTGAATGGGAAGAAATTGAAGGCGCAGATCACTTCTATAAGGATCAATTAGGCGTATTGCGCGACAAGGCTTCGGCCTATATTGATAGAACAATGGCGCTTCCTAGAAGACCAGTTCCCGCTGGACGCCGCTAGACGAAGGATTATTGATGGCTAATCCAATCCAGATCATCAAATTTGTATTGGCAAGTTTCTTCGCGCTGGTTCTAACTGGCTGCGCCACCACCAATATACCGTCAAAATATGGCCCTGATGGAACGCCGATTAGCGCGCGTTTGACCGAAGTGAAAGCGCGCAATTTAGCACCCTTGACCGCGAAACTTGCTGACAAAGGTTTTGAACTCGGTTCGCCAGTTTTCATTCGCATTTTCAAAGAAACATCGCAATTGGAGCTATGGATTAAATCGGGCGAAGATTATCGGCTGTATGAGACTTATGCGATTTGCAAATATTCTGGCCATTTAGGCCCAAAATTGCGCGAGGGAGATAGACAAGCGCCCGAGGGCATTTATTGGGTCGGCAAAACCCAATTAAATGCCATGAGCAGTTCGCATTTGGCTTTCAATTTAGGCTTTCCCAATATTTATGATGCCGCGCGGGGCCGCACAGGTTCTTATTTAATGGTGCATGGCGGCTGTGGTTCAATTGGTTGTTATGCCATGACCGACCCCGCGATTGAGGATATTTATTTAATTGTCGAAGCCGCGCTTATTGCTGGGCAAGAGCAGGTGCAAGTGCATGCAATGCCTTTTCGTTTTGATGAAGCAAAAATCGCCAGCCACCAAAACAATGAATGGCAAGGGTTTTGGCGTGAATTATGGTCAATTGATGCAAGTTTTGAGCGCACCAAAAATGTGCCCCGCGTTGAGGTCATTGAAGGCCATTATGTGCAGCGTGGCCATATGCAATAATTTATTTGGTCGGGCAACCAATAAACAAATCACTCGGAACCCGGCCACAATATGATAAATACCACACGTCAGTTGCGCCCAATGCGCTTTCGAGTATTCGCCAGCGATTGCCACGCTTTTGATAAATCGCCTGCGCGTGGCAGCAATCTATAATATCGGGATATAGCCGCCCTGCCCATTTGGTTTTTGCAGGGTCAATTCTACGACCACCCGGCCGTTGGGCATCAACCGAAACAAATGCATAATTGCCAGACACCTTAATTTCATTGACCACAAATTCAATTGGCGCGCCCAAATCACGTGCGATAATTGGGCGTAGCAAGTTCAAAAGCTCGCGCCGTACCGCACTTCCAGGGAGCGGACTATAGCTGCGGGACTGCGCAAATGCGGTGGGGAATTGGAAAAGCAAAGTCGCGACTAGAATAAAAGAAAGGGCTTTGAAAATACCTTTCGCGCGCCGTGTTTTGGCAATTGAATGCAAACCTAAGGCCATCTTGCTACTCCTTCATTTAACGCGGAACAACTTTCTTTATTATACCAGAATAGGACAAAATGGGTTTTTCATTTTGCGTCAAAACGCCGCGCACGAATATTAAATCGCGCGTGGTGCGAATAATTTCACCGCGCGAAAATAATGGAATGCCTGCAACCCCCGCACCAATGAACTGGCTCTCAAACTGCACTGTAACATAAGGCCCGGTGCGAACATGCGCCGAATGCGCAAAAAGCGCGTAATCGGCAAATGTCATCAGTGCCCCGCCATGGGTATTGCCGCCATTATTATTGTGACGCTCAGTTGGAGTGAACATACATTCACGCACTCCACCTTCGAGCTCCCGAAAATAAAATGGCCCCATAAGATCCTCGCAAGGGTCGGTATCCAATGGAATTTTGGGATTGATGCTGAAAGTTTGCCAATTGTTTGGTGGGGGAGGGTGTTTAGTTGTCATATAGCCTAATTTGTTTCGCTTCCGTTAGTGCAGATTATTGGGATTAGCGCCGTGGCGCCTGCGAGAGAGTCACGAAAAATTGTCAAGTATGCTTGGTGATTAGCTTGCTCCAAAACGCCAATAACAATGCGTAAATCGGCAATGGCCTGACGCAAGCGCGGACAATCGTGAGTGAGACTGGCAACTAAGGCCTCGCAGTCAGCTCTATTTCCATTTGCCATTGCCCAATCAATCGGGACTTTTTCGCGGACATATTCCAACAGCGCATCGTGAAATGCTTTTATAGCTTGTTCAAGTCGCGCGGTTCCACTTTCGCGCTTACCAAGCGCCTTGAGAACATTTCCAAGATTGTTTAAGGTCATTGCCCATTGTAGAGGGACTCTTTCGCGGGTAATTTCTAACAGGGCAGCCTGATATGCAGACAGCGCTTCGTCAAGCCCTGAGGTTTCAGGTTCACGCTTGCCAAGCGCACTAAGCGCATTTCCTAGATTTAGTTGGGTCATTGCCCATTGTAGAGGGACTCTTTCGCGGGTATATTCCAAAAGTGCTGCGCGATATGCATCCACGGCCTCTTTAAGCCGAGCGTTTCCACTTTCACGCTCACCGAGCCGGCTTAGCGCATTTCCGAGGTTGTTTTGGGTCATGGCCCAATCAAGCGGGATACTTTCGCGCGTGCGTTCCAATAGCGCGGCACTATAGGCTCCCACCGCGCCTTCAAGCCGTTCGGTTCCACTTTCACGCTCACCCAGTGTAAAAAGTAAATTGCCGAGATTCAT
>ERZ1292633.1834-Hain-H41-02um-R1-1834-length-22456-cov-6_pt1 | contig 22456 bp, 13 predicted proteins | sample MGYA00564406_ERZ1292633 | MGnify/ENA primary metagenome ERZ1292633 (study PRJEB36523, sample SAMEA6512639) | groundwater metagenome | collected 2019-01-08 | study: AquaDiva: Metagenomics assemblies of 32 groundwater samples
TTTTACCTCCCGCTAGGCTCGGGATGGCTTTATTATTTTCTACCTGACGCCCCTCTGCCCACCACTTCAGTAGCCACCGATGCAACCATTCTCTGGCGCTTCTCACCAAACCCCATGATCATTGTCGGCATTGGTTGAAGTGGATACAATCGGCTTGTGGCACAATCATCTTGGTTCTGTTTCCGTCATTGTCAATATTTGGATGCAGTCCTCTGCTTAGTGACGTGTTGGTTGTTTCGAAAGGAATCTGATAGTTTGGTCTTTTGTGTTTCGGTTTTTTTTGGGTGCGCGCTTTTTGATAGCGGCGGGGGCGTGACGAAATCCGCCATTGCAATTTGTCACGATCACCGCGCGCAGAAAAGAGGAGTGTGCGAACCGTGGAATGACTCAGCCTCCGCTGTTACTAACGGACGACTTTCCGCGGCAGCGGTATCTGAAACGTGGAGGCGCCGGCGGAGCCTCACCGACAACGATCGCCTGGCCCGAGAGGCGGGACCTTCTCGACCACTGCCGCTTTTTGATGATGTGCGAAGAGGAGGGGGAGGTCTCGCGCGGCCTCCATGCGGCCACCACCTCACAGAATGGCGGCCGCCATCCACCGCCGTCTGGCACCGCGGCGGCGGCACCCACCGCCGTACGAAACCGTCAAAAAGCGCTACCGCCGGCCATGGTCATCGTCGCGTCGCTGCATCGTCGTGCGCCGGACACCCTCGACCGTCACGTCCGCTTCCTGCAGGAATACTACGGGAAGCCTCACTGCCGCATGGCCGTCGGAGCAGGAGGAGGAATAGGAGGGGGCTTTTCAGTGCCTAAGGTGATCCCGCCGCTTGTCAGCGAATGGATCATTGTGTCGCCACTCAGTGAAGCGCCAAACAAAGGCAGCAGCAGCACCACTTCGGCCGTTTCGTTCCGACGAGAGGTGTTTTCGACCACGGTCGCGCGTGATATCTTTCGCGAGCGGCTGTGTCGATCTCACTGCCCTGCGCTGTCGCAGGCGTGGAGGTTTAGTGCAAGAGAAAGAGAGGCGACGTTGCAGGAGCCCGCCGACGCTTGCGAGTGGACCGACGATGTAACGCCAAGCGGCTTCGGGGTCGAACGGCCGCAGCACCCGCCTTCGCAGGAGGGCAAGAAGGGCGTTCATTCACATCATGATGCCTTGTTGTCGCTTCGGCGGGCCAGCCTGGCTTGCCCACCCCGGTGGTGGGGCGCGCACCCCTGCCTGCTGCCTTGCACGGGGACGGACGTAAGACGTACCGCCGCCCTGGAGTTGCTCTGCACCGTTGCCGCGGAACGGCAGCCACTGCTCTTTATTAGCGAGCTGTCCCTTGCGGCGGTGCAACAGGAGCACCGGCTTCATTCGGCAGCCAGTCGCGTCGTGTTGGACGCAGGCCCCTTGGACGCCACCACGCTTCTTGGCGTCCACGCGGAGTGGCTGGCCACGCTGCAGCCAACGGCGGCGTTGATCCCATTTCAGTTACCTTACGCCGAGGATGACGTAGTGGAACCACCCAGCAGTGCGGGCACCGACGTCGTCGGGGACTCGGCCGCTCGAGCCAACAGCACGACCTTTCTCAATGGTCGGCTCATGCTGCCGATTTGGGGTGGAGCGACCTCGACGGAAACTCGAATGGCGCTGTTACCTCGCCGCACGATGTCAGTGAACTTGGACGATTGTGGCATTTTGGAGGGGCGGGGGCTCCGGAATACGGAGGAGCGACTGATCGGGTCGACGGTGTGCCTCTCCTCCCCCGTGCCCCCGAGTTGTTTTTCCGTGTCGTCGTCGTCGTCGTTCGCCGCTCCTTCATCGTCGTTCTTCCGTCGATTTGACCACCGATGTTACGAAGAGAGGTTGTGTTACTTCAACTCGGTGCTACGAGAAAATGTCTACTTCTCATATCCACCCGCCTTGGCGAATTGCTTCGCAGACGACGGCACCGTTTCGCCGGTTCATTTTCAGTTCTGTGTCGTTGCAGACCACGGCGATAGGGACGCGACAACTGGGCCATCGTTGCATCCGCGCATTCTGCACGCTAAACGCGAGCGAGCCGAGCATGAAGGCAGGTATCACCCCCCGCACCCACCAGTGCATTCTACCGCGCTTCATCAGTTGACTCCGGTGACAGGAACTCCGGCGACGCCGCAAGCTGCTGGGGACAACGGACAATCGCATTCCGTTGTGGTCGCGTCCTTAGGGGGCTCAGGGAGTTTGTCGTCTCGACCCGTTGCCCCTCTTGATCACCGTTTCGACGGCGCGGCGGAAATGACGGTCTGGGCCCAACTAATGGCTGCGAAGAGGCTGACGGGCCAACGCCACAGCAGCGTCCCCCGTACCGAACCACAAAAGGGTGTTGAGGAGTCGTCTGAGTCAACCCATTCCACGACGGTGGATGCCCGGGACATATCCGATCTCGTGCAAGACGTCTCGCACAATGTACTGCGATCGACGTTCGAAGCTGCCACGCATCGCGCCAATCGGAGCTTCGTGCAGCGCGCCGTTCGCACCGGCCGGGGCGCGGAAGCCGATGCGATGCTACTGGCCGCGAATGGCGTCCGAGCTGCACCAAGGTGGTGGTCAACACCCACTCCGGTCGCGGCTTAGTGAACCCCCCCCTGAAGGGGATCGAGTTTGGTTCGCACCATTTTTTGGTGCTGTACAGTACGTTACACCCCATTTGGCCACGGGACAGAAACGGAGAACCATGTCACGGTTACGTCGATGACAGCCTCCCTGGCCTTCCCAGTGTAACGTGCTGTATGTCGCAACAGTTATTGGAGGAAAGCGTCATCGGAGGAGCGAACGACGCGTGCCATGCGAAGGGCCTGCACACGAAAGAGTGGAAGTCGCGGGAGGGGCAACGGAGGGGCAATAGTTAAAGGACCAAAACCTCATCACCCACATAGCGTAGGTGCTCTCACGCTATCTCACACTCTTTCGTACCTTTAGAAGGGCAAGATACAACAGTTGAGAGATATGTCGACTCCAACCCTTCTCCGATTGTCAGGCATTCGCTTATTCCCCCGAAGAAACTGCAAGAAAAAGGGAAAGGGGATAACCGAAGAATGAAACGTCTCTTCGGCGGCAAGTCAAGTGCGCCGCCCCCTCCGACGCTGGACGACGCCTCCGCCCGCCTCGGCACCCGCGGGCAGGCGATCGACGCAAAGGTGAAGTCCCTCGATGACGAGCTGCTCAAGCTGCGTGACCAAATACAGAAGACGCGAGGTCCGATGCAAGAGAGGTACAAGCAAAAAGCGCTGAATATTTTAAAGCAAAAGAAGCAGTACGAGTCGCAACGGGATGCCGTCTATCAGCAGCAATGCAATATTGATCAGATGGCCTTCACCAAGGAAATGGTCGCTGACACTCACTTGCAAATCACCGCTATGAAGGACGTTGCGAAACAGCTGAAAACGGATTTGAAGAAATTCTCCGTCGATGACGTCGAGAACATGCACGACGACCTGGTCGACTTGTACCAAGAACAGCAAGAGATTCAGGAAATCATGGGTCGGGCCTATGGCGTCCCCGAGGACGTCGACGAGGACGCGTTGAACGACGAGTTGGACGCGTTAGCATTTGACATGGAGAAGGAGAAGGACGCGTCTTATTTGGATACGGCCCTGGCGACGCCGTCCACGAGGCTGCCCACCACGCGATTGCCCACCGTGCCACAAGGTCAGACGACCACCGTAGCGCCCGAGACAACCGACGTGCACGGCCTAGAGGCGCAGTTGGGTTTGTAACGACTGCGAGCGGCGGCCGCGGTTATGAAAGGCGTTTTGATCTTTTTTTGCAAAAATGTCAACGAGTTCGTTCCCTCTCTTTTGTCGCGATGATAGACGGGTCGGAGACTATCCGTCGTATCCGTCGGCTGTCCAAGGCACTCTCTCTCTCTCTTTCTCTCTTCCCCCCCTTCGTGGCGGCACGCTAGTGGTGTGTGCGTGTGAGTGGCCTTTCCTTCGCTGCGTTCGTTGCAAATTCCCTTCGCACATCGTGGGCCCACCCATTGTCTGACAGCTGCTGCTATAATGCGACGAAAATGTACAAACGTGTGTGTGATGTCGTTCGATTGAGGGGAAGGGATTCTCATCACACACACACACCAAATGGCGCAACCACCCGCCGCCGCCGTTTCGGCGTCAACGAGCCGGTTCCATCAACTCTCCCACATGGTCGACGTGGTGCTGCGACCAGAACTCATAAAGGTGCTCCGACGACGGGACGAATTGTACGACGAGGCGTCTCGATGCGTGCAGCTTCGTCGGTTATTGACAGAGACAGTCCGCATTGCGGAAAGCGACCCCGTAACCGGGGAACCACTGCCGAAAGGGACGGGAACGTCGTTTGGTAGCGGTGACACACACCGGGAAGTGAACTCTAGCGGCGCGGCGGTTCGCGGGACAGAAGGGTCGAGCAGAGCGTCGGTGTCATCGGAGGCAGCAACGACCACCTGTCGCCCCGGAGGAGGGGGCACGACGGATGCGTCACCATCCCCGATGATGCTCGTCGACCTCGGCTGTCACGTGTACTGCCGCTGCGTGGTGCGGGATGACCAGCCCATCTTGATTCACGTCGGCCTCGACGTCTACGTGCCCATGACACGGGCGGAGGCAATGCGGTTTTTGGTGAAAAAGGAGGGGTCGAGGAGAGCGATGGCAGACTTATGTACGAAGGAAGCGCTTCGAGTCAAATTCCGAATTCGCTTAGTCCTGGAAGCGTTACATCGACTTTCCGGTGGCACTGCTTCTTCGTGATCACTTGTTTTTGAAGAATGTGTCTCTGTGACGAAAAAGAGATGTCAAAAAGGAGGCGACGGCTGCACCCCACAGACACACACGCCAAATACCACACACCACTTCACAGCCGTTTCACTCCATCAGCGACCATTTTTCGACGTGCAAATCGCGCGAATTTAGAGTCAAAATAACTTGCGCGATCTCCCCGAATTTTCGGCTGTTTGTTGTTCGACCAAAGGAGGGAAATCAACAGACGAAACAAAGCGATTTTTTCATGTCCACAAAACGAACGAAGTTGAAGATCGTTATGCTCGGCGAGGGTCGCGTGGGCAAGACTTCCCTGCTCAACCGGTTCATCAACAATGCTTTTGATGCAGAGTGTCCCTCGACGCAAAACGCCAAAATGTATGCGAGTAGCAAAATGGAGGTTGCCGGGCAAGTTGTAGACGTCGCCGTTTGGGACACGGCGGGGCAGGAGCGATATCACGCGCTCGGACCCATCTATTACCGAGACTCCCACGGGGCCGTACTAGTTTACGACATCACCGACAAGGAAAGCTTCTCGAAGGTGCGTGTTTGGCTCCGCGAGTTGCACCAAGTGGTCGGGGAGAACATCGCCGTCGTCGTCGTGGGCAACAAATGCGATCTCGAACGCGAAAGAAAAGTGCGAAAAGACGAGGCGGAGAACTGGTGCCTCGAAAACGGGTGCGCGCATTTCCTGTGCAGCGCCAAGTTAGGGATGAAGGTAGCCGATGCGTACCAGACCGTCGTCACTCGTGCGTTGACGAACATGCAGCACCAAGGGGGGAGCGGGTCCGGGGCTGGTGGATTGACGGGCGATGCCTCTTCGGGTAGCTATGGCCCTTCAGGGGTGGCTCCGAGTAGTGCCCCTTCCGGAGGCGGTCGTCGAGGGCTCAAAGTGACTTTAGGTGACGAAAACGATGGTCGTCCTGGTAACGCCGCGGGCGCGAAGAAAGAGGACAAGCCGTGCTGTGGAGGCGGCGGCAAGTAAACGAGCCAGTTCGTGGGTCAGGTTGACTGTCTTTCAAAGCGTGAAGCAATGCTTCTTAGCCCCGGAAAAAGCGTCGCTTGTTGCTGCCGCCGTGGATACGGTGTTTATTTTTCTTTCTTGTTTTTAAACGTCCGATTTCACTTTGCACATCGGCTTGCATCGGACTAACGATTGTGGCCCCCCCAGCCATGCTACAATTCCTCCTGTTCACATTGTGGCTTTCCTTTCTCACTCTCTCTCTCTATCGGTTCATCGCGTGATAAACCGCTCTCTCTCCCCCTTTCCGATCGGGGGAGGAGACCTTCCTCCTTCTCTCCCCATTTCCAGTTCAGTGACGAATGCCGCAACTCCTTTACTCTTTTTCTATCGCTCCCATTTCGTTTGCCCTGCTGACTCCAACGGTACGCGTCTCGCCATTCCCACATAGAGAGAGACGAAGAGAGGTGGGAAACATGACAGGTTGCCACGTCACAGACTCGTTTGTTGCACGGCGGCCCGATCACACCACCACGCGAAGGGGGTGAGGGGGAGGTGAGTGTTCTGGCTGCTGCTACCCTGTTGTTGTCGTTGCCGGACTAGAACGACCCATCACCCAGTGTCTGTTTTTTTCTTTGCTTTGTCACTCACAATGAAAAGACACGAAGGATCAATGCCACCCTTTTTTCGTCACCGTCGAACGCTGTCATGTCAGTCTTGTTGGCGAACGTCCTCGAATACGGGGGGTTCCGGCTGCTTCCCACTAGGTATTTACAACACAAAGGGACTCGCTCTCTTCCCTTGCGCTGTGGGAAACGCCTCGAAGAGCGTATTCGGTTTTGTTGTTCGCCCAAGTGTTGGTTTCGCGCGGAACCGTTATTCCCACGTGGTTATTTACTACACGAAAGGACCGTTTCTCTTCCTTTGCGCTGTGGGAAACGCCTCGAAGAATTGTCCCGCGTCGCTGATTATGTTCTGTTCGCCCAGGTGGTTTCGCGCGGGCCGAGAACCGTCACTCCCACAAGGTTATTTACAACACGAAGGGACTCTTTCTTTTCCCTTGCGCTGTGGGAAACGCCTCGAAGAGTATCCTTCACCAGTCTCCCGTATTCGGTTATGCTCGTCCCGAGAACCGTTACTCCCAATAGGTTATTTTACTACACGAAGGGACTCTTTCTCTTCCGAAGGCCGCTCTATTTGTTTGGAACTCAAGCCCTGCATCGAAAAGTGATCTCCTTCTTTTTCGCACGACGAGACCCAAGAAAAATGTCGTCCATGGCTCACGAGGGGTCCCTCCCGTCGATAACGTCAACCAGTGGAGCCGCAGTGTCGTCGCTTGATGGGCACAGGCAACCTCGTCGCGGTGCGGGGGGCGGAACCTCCTCCTCGACCCACGTCGGCGTCATCGCTGCTGGAGGCGCCGATTCTCCCACCAGCAGTAGTGCCTCGAAAGCGGCGAAAAAAGGTGGAAGCAGCCAAAAAGTGGCGGAGGCCAAGCCATCGACACCCACCGTTGTGGCCGGCCCTGCCGCTGGGCCGACGAGACGCGATTCAATATTCGCTGGCGGCGGGGGAATGCCGGGTAGTGTCGGTGGCTACAGCAGCAGCGACGTGGGACGACGCGGAGGGGGAGGAGGGAGTGCGGCAGCGCTCTCGACGGCTGGCTGGAACGCGTCGGTGCTCTCGCTCGCTCATTTGCATCACACGCTCACGGGTCGCACCGCCGCCGGGGCCATGACACCTTCTCCCACGTCGTCGGCGACTGGGTCGACGTTTTCCGACGAGCTCGTGCGCAAGTTGCTTCACATTGACAGCTTGGCGAGGCAGCTCGGCGGATCCGTCGACGCGTATCCGCCCTTGTCGGTGCAGCCAGGGATGTTAGCCGGCGAGCTCGATCGACTCATCGACCTGCTCGAGACCAAGCTCACCGCGAGCAAGACGCGAGACATGGACGCCCGCCGGGTGCCTCTCTGCGTTAAGTTTTGGCATGGCTACTGCGAAGAGCGCGTGGCCTGCACGTCCTCCCATACGCGGACCGCGCTCGGCCGATACTTGAAAACGTGGCTCCATGACGCCATTTGGGAGCACCTTCCGGTGCCGCTGTTTCGTGATGGCCACACTGGTCCCAGTACGCCGTCGCCCACCTCCGCGTTTAGTCAGCAGCCACCTGGCGACGGCACGTCGTCGTCCGCCGCCGTCCCGGGAGGCGTCTCCGATGCCTTGTCAGTGACCTGGCGTAATGCCGCACAGGGCGGCACGGGAGGCTCAAAACTAGTGGCGACGTTGACCATCGCCGAACCCATTTCCAGCGAGGCCTTCGACGCTCTCGTGGAAGTCGTTCAAGAAGTCCTTAACCGTGGTGGCGGTGGCGGTGGCCGCGGCGACAAAGGCGGCGGCCCCGGCTCGCTGGAAAACACGATGACCGTGGGGCCCGCGCTGCTGTCGGCGGCAGGTGGGGGCCACAGCAACATCCCCGCCCCATTGAGAACCCTCGTCGTGCGCCGCCTGACGCGAGCCGCGGTGAAAACGCTGACCCGCGCCATCGCCACGGACGCGATCTCCACATTGCAGACGCTGGACATTTCAAAATGTGAACTTTGTGCCATCTCACCAAGAGGGGTGTTGAAATTAGCCAAGGCGCTGGAGCGCAACTCGTCGCTGACGTCGCTCAATGTGGGCTACAACCACCTCGGCGTGGTGGGTGCCCTCGCGATCGTGCAGTCTCTGCTGGCGTCGGAGACGTCCTGCATCCGTTGGCTCAACCTGGAGGCGAATGGCATCTGCTCCGGGACGGTTGCGGCGTTGAGCAACTCAGCTGCCGCGGCGTCCGCGGCCGCTACGTCGACCGGAGCCACGATGAATGGCACGGGTGCCGGTTCGTCCTGGCGTGCGGCTGGCATCGGGGCGGCTGGCACGCTGTTGCCTGGACGCACAGGGGGGCCGCTTTCCGCCGCGTCGCCCAGTGCGCAGGCCGCGGCGGCGGAAGACGTCCAGGCCTACGGGTTCCTATGTGAAGGCTTGTCCCTTCTGCTGCCCTCGCTGGAGCGGCTCAACATCGCCACCAACGAACTGGGGCCCGAAGGGGTGAGACGCTTATTACGCGCGTTCGCCGACACCGAAAACGACAAAATGGCCCGGATGTCGCCGCCGTCCGATGCCAACTTCAAGGAGCACGAGGTCAAGCCCGGAAGCGGCAGCGCCCATTCCGTTGCCTCCTTCGGTGTCATGGCCAGCTCACCCACATCCGCGCTGGCATTCTTAGACCTCTCGCACACGCACATGTTGGACGCCGGGCTCCTGCACGTCTCTACGTACATGGCCAAAACGCGGCAAGCGTCGCGGCTGCTCTACCTCAACTTAGGCTGGAACCGCTTGTCCACCGACGGCATTGTTCAGTTCAGCTCGGCGCTGGCGGCCAAGGGGCAGGAATCGGACAGCAGCGATGGAATGCCCGGCGGCGGTGGCGGCGGCGCACCCATGGTGATAGCGACTGGCGCGGCATCGCCGCCGTCCGCGGTTAGTGGCCGCTCCTCGGCCGCCGCGGCGACTCGCATGCCGAGCACCGCCACGCTGCTCGGCCCTGGGAGTGGCGGGAGCTCGGGAGACTGGTCCGGCCTATCCCTACAAGCGCTACGGTTGCACCAGAATCCCAGCGTCGGCCGCAAGGGCGTCGTTGCGCTCGCGGAGCTTCTGAAGGTGAACGTGTCTCTGACGTCGTTAGACCTCCGGTGGACCACCGCCTCGGAGGAGGGGGTGGCGAGCCTTGGCGAGGCGCTGCTGACCAACAAGGGAATGCGTGAAATCCTTCTCTCGGGCAACGACGTGGACGTTCGTATCATCGACTCGGCGATTACCGACAAGCTGAAACGTCGAGGCGGAGGAGGTGCGGTGGGGTCATCGGCTCTCGGTGGCGTCGCGACGCCGACGGTCGCGGTCATCCACTCGTCAAGTTACCATTGGTGAGAAAGAGAAGCCAAAGAGAGAAAGAGACTCCGAAACAGAAACGACAGAGCCGGAGGAAGCGCTTCGCAACATGGATCGTACGCCATTTTTGACCTCTGTTTCTTTTTTTTCCCCTTCGTGTACAGGTGGAGTGAGTGTAACGGAAGACTTGCGGCTTCCAAGTGTATTTTCGGTCGGTCGTGGGGTTTTCTTCCCCTTTTCTTTCCTTTCCTTCCCTTTCCTTTGGGGAGGGGTGGCGAAAATGCTCCATGTCGGCGGCAACAGATCAAGGGGCGACCGATTGAGGGCCCCATTTTCCCTTTCGGGTGCATTGTGGTTCCTCTTCCAGACAGCGTCCATTCGAATTGATCAAAAAAAGAGACGCCGGCGCGATGGCCCTCGAGAAAAGCAAAGAGGAGGACGACGATGGCGACGGCACCGAGGTGTCACGGCACGCCTCACAGGGAAACCTGCTGCGTCGGAGGGGTCAATTTGTGGAAGCCGCGAAGTGTTTCTCCGCGGCCCTTCGCATCCGTCCCCGAGATGTAACCCTGCTGCTCGTGCGAGGACGCTGTCACCTCTCGGCCGGCAACACTGACGCGGCCGCGAAGGACGGAAGGGCCGCGGCGGCGTTGGAGGAAATGGTTTTTCAAGAAGAAATGGCTTCACTGGAACAAGCACTCGAAGCCGGGCGAATGCAACAGGCGTTGCAGTTGGCCACTGCGGCCGCCGCCAACTCGGGGCCCATGGCGGCGAGAAATAGTGCGGCACCGAGAAGGGACGGCGCGTCGCCAACCGAGGCGCATCACACGAGGAGTCACGCTGCTGCCCGCAGTGCGACGCCGTCTTCTGGTCGGCATCCTCCCCGTCCCCAGCGATCCTGCCTGGGCCTCCTGCTTGAGGGTGAGGCATACTTCGCGCAAGGTCACTTCGAACGTGCCGCTGATGTCTTTCACTTGGGATTACGGCTATTACGTGACGGTGGGGCCGCGGGTATCGACGTGGAAGGGTTGGTGACTGCCCAAAGAGGCGCGCCTTCCTCCCTTGCGTTCGCCGTAGCTGCTCCACTGCGCGGCGTGGGAGCAGGAGTGCGGCCCACGTCGCCTCCATCTGGATCGTCAACGGAAGCGGCGTCGCTCGCCACGTCGGCAGCGGTGTCCCGCCAGCCGCAGCTGTTCCTCGCGGCGGTGGCTCGGTGCGAAGAGGCGCTGATGGAGTCGGTTGCAAGCAACCGCTACGGTGGGTACCACTCCGCGTCGACGGGTGCTGCAACCGAACGCTGCGTCGAAAGGCCGCGGAGCGGCGCCACGACGGGTGCCGATGCCGCCGAGGTGGCAGTCGCGACCGTCGTGCGCACACCGCATCCGCCACCGTCGTCCTCTCCGACTTCTCGAAGGACTCTGGCAGGTGGAGCGACCCCTTCGCCGCCACCGCCGCCGACGGCCACACGACTTACGAATAGTCGTCACTCCGCCACTCCGCTCGCTCATCGTCTGTCGACCGCCGCGACGGATCCGCGAACGAGACGGTTAGTGCACGCGCTGCCCGAATTCCGCCGCGACGTACTCTTTATGAGTGCGCTTCAGGGTGACGTTCGGCTGACGAGCAACGAGGGCAATCTGAACAACGTGCCGTACGAGGCTCTTTGCTACTCCAACCGCAACCACCCAGCTAACGACAATATTCGACGCCCACGGGGGGCGAGGAGCTCCGTTCCGGCAGATGAACTACAACCGCAGAAGAAAGCGGCATCATCTCGTCGCATGCCAGCGACGAGCAATCCACAGATGCACCGGCGCTACCGCCGCGGTGGGTCCGCACGCCGTCGACGCGGCACGGCGACAGGAGGTGATGCGGCTGAGCAGCAGCTGCGCAACATTCTCGCGAAAGGTGGCGCCTCCGGCCCGTACGATGGTCGCGGCCTTGCCAACGGCGGTTCTCCAGCTGGCAGCGGCGGCCATGCGAGTGGCGAGGTGGATGACGACGGTGAGCCACACGACGGACGAAGTCACTTGCGATCCGTGGCGCGGGGCTTCGCAGCGGCCCAATCCGACGCCCGAGGAGCAACGAAGGAGGCCCCGCCGCCGCCCGACACACGGAGGCAGCAAACAGAGGGCCCAAACGTGCGTAGGGGACGGCCCTTCCCTGGCTCTGGCGTGGTGGTCTCGGCAGCCCGTTCTGCGGCCGCGCAACCGACCGTCTCACCCTTTCCCGCCGCCTCACGCGGTGCCTCGCCGGCGTCGAAAGTTACTCCCTCCGCGTCCGCGGCGCATTTGTCTGCGGCATCGCGTCGTCCCATGGTGCACCCCGCATTGGCGGACATCGGGGAGGAGCACTGCGTCAAGATCAACCGGCACCGAAATGACGCGCTTCGGCGATGCATCAACCGCGCCGTGGCATTCTTCGAGGCGCGCTACGAGTTCTGGAAGCACCAGGATCACAACACCGCCTTCCCAACCATGGCGGAATTGCAGCCGCATCCGTCTCATCGCCACTCCGTCACCGGTGAAGGGAGGAACCAGGACGAGAGGTCTCGGAGCGCCGAGCGTCGTGGGATCCACCCGCGGATCCATCACCGCCATGCGTCAGCGACAACGGGGGCGCCATGCACCTTGCCGCTGCGTGTCCGATCCGCGACGCCGCTCGCGGCCCAGCGCGATCTTCTCAAGCTCGTGCAGTCGAGCACCGTGGCAGCGCACGTCCGGCCAGTCGCCGCCGAGTCCCCGGCGGTCGAGGGTGAGGGGGCGGCGTCTGCCGGCGGGGCCACAACGCCATCGTGTCAGCCGCGCACGTCAGGAAGTGCCGAATCGAAACGCGAGAAAATGGGCGTCGCGACGTCGTCTGCGCGTGGCAACGGCGCCGCGGGGGCTGGGTCGTCTCTTCCACTGGCACGCCCACCGGAATTTTCGAACAAAAAGCTTTTAAATCGGCAACTGATGGGTAACTATTCCGGCAGTCGCGCGTCAGCTTCAACACCACAGCGGCCCTTGTCCGCACGCGCCACAACAGCCGACAAGATCCATCGTGCGCACGACGGACAGGAGCGAGGAGGAGATGCGGAGGACGAGCAACATCGCATGGCCGAGGCACTACTAGACCCGATGGGGGGCAACGCCGACGCCGCGCAAATGCGCACGGTGTGGTCGCGTGTCGAAAGCGGCAGCCGCAAGGTGGCTGCCCTGTCCAACGAAGCGCGTGCCTCGATGGCTTCGTCTCCTGTGATGCGCGACTTGCAGGGCGCGCTTCGCGAGCGACTCACCGCGGCCATGCCATATGAGCTAGCGATGGAGCGGCGGCGGCATGTTCAAGAAGTCGCCGAGGGCGCCTCCTTCGCCGTTCGCTCTTTGGGTGGAGTGTCCACCAGCGGCGCGACGCAGCTGGGCACGTCGCTTTCTGATGCGACCATCCTTGTCTCCGCGGACGGAAAGATACTATCCGCTAGCTCCGCGTCGGCCGCCCTCCAGCGCTTCGGCGCAGGGGGCAACAACGTGTCGTGGTCAGAGGAGGCCGAACGGCGCGACCGGCCGTGGCGGCGGCCGGCTCGGCGGCAGCAGGCGGCGGCCGGCATGAACAGCTCCGACCAAGCGCCCGCTGGCGTGGCCCACTTCGTCACGGCGGACGCGCGACTCGATGATGCGATGGAAACCGATTCCACGTCGACTCACAACCGCACCGGCGGTGTCGCACCGGCGAAGAGCGTCACACCGGCGAAGGGGTTGCCTGCATCGTCGCAAGTGGGCGGTGGGGCCACGGCCCCTTTTCGGTCTTCTTCCCTGTCCGCCCAGTCTGCCGGCGGTAGCCCCGTCGCCGTACGCGTTCACGAACGGCGCATCCGAGCGGCTATTTTTGACGCCACGAAAGAGGCCGCCAGTGGAAACTTTCCTCGCGCGATTCTGCTCGTGGCATCGTTGTTGCGCGAGGTGGACTCCTTGGCACGCATTTCAGAGGCGGAGGGAGCGGACGCTCACACAACGTTGGAGGCCAACTTACGATTTCTCCTCGGCCAGATCTACTCGCGGCTCGGCGAGGACGGCCTCGCATGCGCCGAATTTTCGGCGGCGATGATCTCCGCAAAGCAGTGCATCGCTGGGGCCGAACAGCGGCTTCGGCATTGTCGCGCGGCTAGCGAGGCATCCACGCGACCGCCGCCGCGCCGTGCCTTCGTGGAGTCGGCAGAAGACGACGTGGCTGGGGCCACAGAGACCGAGCTCCGGAAGCAGCTCGCCGACTACTCCCGGCTGTACGACCAATGTGTGAGCGCCCTCAGTGCGCTCTACGCGACGGGCGAGGCATCACAGATCCTCGTCGCTAGGGGCAACCCACTGACGGCTAAGCGTTCCAGCAGCAGCGGGCCGAAAAGGCGAGGAGGAACGGCGGCGGATGGGAGAGATTCGGACGGGGGGGATGGCGGCGATACGGAGGATGGGGACTCTCTGGGGGGCGATGGCACCGGCGAAGACGACAACGACGACAACGACGCGCCCTTTGGTGGTGACCGCACAGAGGACGACGACGACGACGACGCCGCCGACCGCCACGGCGAGGAGGAGGCCACCCACTCGGACGAGGCGTCGGATGTCTTCTCCGACGTCGAAGATGACTGACGCACTCATGTGACGATGCGATGGGATTGAAATGCCTTGTGATATCACATTAGACAAACGACGAGCCGCAATCACCTACCTAACCAAATGGCGCGGCCGACCCATCGTCGCGACCAGTGGGAACGGCAGGGAAAAAAAGAAATGTAAACGGCTTTTTGTAGTACAGTTCATCGTGTCGTCGGTGTACCGACGACCTATTTTTTTCGTTTTGTGGCGGTTGATCGTCTTGTCACCGTTGTTGTTAGTTGGTATGGGGTTGTTTGTTCTCCCAACACCAGGACCCTCCAGGGATCACCTCGGCATGACCTCGGCAGACTCAGGCACCGACTCCGCGTCATCTGTCGACGACATACGGCCCTCCTCGTCCCCCCAGCACACCCGTCGATCACACGCCGCTGGCGCTCCCCCTCTGCACGCGACGTCGAGTAGGGGTTCCCTCACGGGGAAGTCCACCGCAAGCTCAGCTCGAAGCGGCGGTGGCCGTCGACCCTCATCGTCGTCGCAACCCAATGGCGGCGGTGCCGGCGGCAGCTGCGCCACGGACGTCAGCGATCATTCCCCCAGCGGCGACGAGCACCATCAGCACAGCTTCCCGACGCGGCCGCTACAAAGTGACGAACTTCACGCCTTCGGAGGGCAATCATTGTCCGCAGCTGCTGCGCAAGGCGGCAGCGGCGGGGGGGATGCTCGGCGACACACCACGACGTTAGGCGGCGCCGCCGTGCCGTCTCATGCGGCCGGCGTCAGCGGTGGAGGGGATGATCTGCGCGACACGATCCTCTTCATGCAGCAGCAGCAGTCGATGCAGCAGCACGAAGTGATGTCGCTGCTACGGCGGCTCCTTCAGCAGCAACAAGGGTCACCGTCGCAGCAGAATGCAGCAGCATACGCGAGAGGCGACGAGGCTAGAGGTGACGATGGCAACAACGCTACCGGCTTCGCCATGCGCCGCGATGGTGGGCGGGGCGGTCCTCCCATTGCTCTCGACTCTTTCGAGACGCCGCTGATGGGTGCTGCGTACATTGCTTCTTTGCCGCCAGTGCACGCTCCGCCCATGCAAGCGCTCCGCGACTCGGAACTCGCCGCCGCGAGGGCCAAAATATTGCAATTAGAGCAGAAAGTGGCCCTCTTGGAGCAACAGGTCACGTCGAAGGAGGCCACCATCCGCCGCTTGAGCGATGCCGCGCTCAGCAACGTCATCGCACGGGTCGCCCTGGGTAGTAGTACAGGGCAGGGGGGTACCAGTAGTAGCGGCGGCGCTGGCTTGATGTACGGCGGCGCCACACGGGCGGTCGTCGCGCACAAGGAAGCGGTCACGAAGTTGCTGTTGCTGGGTCAACAAGGTAGCGGGGGCGACCACAGTCCTCATCGTGGAGGCACCAGCGGCTCGTCGTTTACCAGCGGCTCGTCGGAGAAGCCCTCCCAGCCGCATCACCTTGGCGGGGCCTCCTTAAGTGGTACCTCTACCTTCGCATCACCGCCCGCCGCCATTCAGCGGATCCTGCAGGACCACCAGTCGCTCTGCGAGCAGCGCCTCAACACGATGCCCAGTCGCTACTGAGCGGAGGGCGGGGAGCCGCCGTCCTCCTCCCCCCACGGGGCGCGCTTTGTTGTGGGCAGCAGCTCGTGAAGGGAGGCGAAATGGAGCTACCTTCACGACGCTCCCCGGAGGGATATCTTTTGTACCGTTTTGCCCCAAAGTTTAACGAGACGCGAATTCATGAACACGGCCAGGAAAACACAACAGCAACACATCCCGGGGGGGGGTCATTATTTCCGCGTCGTCGTGTTTTTTTTGGCGTCTTTGAAGCTATCTCTCTCTCACTACTCACTACTCTCTGCCGTTCCGCGGCCGGCGATTTTGGAGCCAAAATATGTCGGCAAACCATCCCCAGCTGGACGAAGGAGAGAACGACGCGGGCGGACGTCGACCTTCACTGGAGGCCGACTGGGACGCCATTTGCCGCGGTAAGGAGCCCACGGATCCACACGGTTGTCCCATGTGCGGTAAAGAGCTGGCTACGAGGAGCCACGCGGTCCGCCACATTCTCGGCGTCCATCGGGCGGTCCGTGACCCGTCATCGATGACATGGGACAATGCAATGGCCTTCTTGCGCCAGATGGACCAAGCAGCAGTGCCCACGCCGGCGGCAGGTAGTTCGGCACTCGCAGCAGCGATCCCGCGGGAGCCTTCGCGACCAGCAAAGACGGCCTATGACGTCTGGCAGCTGCAGCTCCGAGAGCTTCCCAGTACGCTCCCGCACCAGTGCCCGGTGTGCAGCAAGCACTTTTCAAACCGATCCAACGCCGTGCAGCACGTTGTGCGCATTCACGTCGGCCAGCGCCGCGGGTACACGGTGGAGAGAGTCCGCCAATACTTCGAATCGGCTGCCGCCCGCATCGCCGATGGCAGCCCCCCATCCAGGGTGCCGCATCAAACGACGTTGACCACCGCGCGGCCGCCAGCTGACCTCACCGTCGTCGATGCGCTTGCTCCTCTTGTGGCTGTCAGCACTGCGAGTGAGCCCACATCGACACACATGGCACGGTGGGCGAAGCAGCTGCAGGACCTTCCTTCCGTGGCGCCGCACCAATGCCCCGTGTGCGAGAAAACCTATGCCAATCGCGCTAACACTGCCCAGCACATTGTGCGAGTGCACATGGGGGAGAAAGAGGGGTTCGGATTGCCCAAGGTGGCTTCGTATTTGCGAAGGTTGGACAGCGAGCAATTCACCGCGGTTGACAAGCCCTCGGCAGCCGACCAGCCAGAAGGGGACATCCACCTGTGGGAAGAGCAGCTGCGGACGCTCCGTTCCACTGAGTCTCACCGATGCCCGGTGTGCAAAAAACCCTATTCCAGTCGCTGTAACGCCGTCCAGCACATCATCCGCGTCCACGCGCATCAGCCGCGTGGGTATACATTGGACAATGTTGCACGTTTTTTGCGCGAGCGAAGTGATCCTCGACGCGCCGCGCTGGATGCCCAGCAGAGGTGGGAGTCACAGATGAAACTAGCAGCCGATGAACTGCATTATTGCCCGAAGTGCAATGCCCCGTGCAGCAGCCGACAACATTTTGTTCGGCATTTTGTGGATTATCACTGCAAGGACGACCACGTCGCCGCCGACGATGCGCCTAGCAAAGAATACGAATTGTCGACCGACGAGTCACGTCGGCTCAACAATTTCGCTTTGCCTACTGGGGAGTCCTTTCCGGTGGCCGAGTCCAATGATTCCAACGAGGCGGCCATCGTCGTCTCGGTGCGTTACCAGCGTGCAGTGGCATCGCGCCTGCGTGACCTACACAACCTGCTCCGCCACCCTATCGTGACGAACCGGACGATTCTCAACGTGGGCTTAGCAAAGTACAACGAGTGGTTGCAACGAACAGCCTGCAGAAAGGAGGGGGAGGAGGGGACACAAGCAGCCGCAGAGGTGGGGGGCGGTATGCTCACGAGTGTCGAATTGAAGAAGCTGCATGATGAATTTGCCGAACATACCGGCATCGACGTCACTCATGCTGTCGATTTCGAGGCCGACGAGGATCCACCGTCAACAGCCGATTCTCAACTGGACGGCGCGCGTCCCGAAGGCACGGCCTCTCTTGTTCAACGGGCCGAACGGTATCTGAAGTCTTGGGGTCACGGGAAAGGAGGAGAGCCGCGCAATACCTCGTCGCATCACCGGGGCGACGAAACGACCAGAGCGGCTGTGGGGGAGAAAACAACAGAAGTGGCGTCTTTGAAAGAAGAATTCTGGAAGTTCGTGTTTGACAACACGACGGCGGATCAAGAAGACGTTCAGAAGAATCTGAACCGCCTCGGAGTTCAAATGCGCTTGTCATCGTCAGAGGAGGTAACGGCCAAGAAGGTGGCGGGAAGCTATTTGGCGGTGTACGACTGTCGTATTGACGATTTTGCGCAAATGATAAAGAGTGTGGCGACCCTCCTGTTGACAGAAGGCCCTGCCGTCGACGACGCCATTGCCCATGCTCGTAATTTGACGGTGTGTCACCGCGATTTTGTCGATGCCGTGGACAAGTTGCATTACGAGCAGCATTCGCCCCAGCACCGCGAAGCATACGAGATTGCGTCTAGGAGGCTGATCGCTGCTCACGGCTACGTGGTCTCGTCGTCTGACTTTTCGGTCGCGTGCGCGACGCTCGTCTACAACGAGTCCAAACGACGAAAGGAGGGCTGCCGAGCCGTGGTGATGCGACATCCATACGAAGGAGGAAGGGCCATCATTTTGGCATGTGACCCTCCCGCAGGGCCGGCGTCGGAGGAAGATCATACCTTTTCGGCCGAGCGGAATACTGAGAACATATTGCAACAGGCCTACTTCCAGTACCTGTTCGGCGACAACGCCGATAATCGGGGCGGTGAGGAGCGGGGGATTAATGAACAGCGACGACGATGGCACGATGCCCAAAAGGAGTTGATGGGGCAGTGGAACGACGATGATCAGAAGTACGCATTCTCGATGAAAACGTTCAACTTATTCGCGCGTGTCACCAACTGCTTGTTTGACAACCCTAACCAGCTGCTCAACTGCCTGCATCCGGACAGGCTTGCCGCATTCGGACATGAATCGGAAGCATTGCTCGAACGTTTACGCCGAAGTACGGTGAAGCTTTGCGCGTGTGGCAACGAAGGGTCTGGCGTATGGGCAAACATTGTTGGCCAGGGGCCCGGACTGCTGACGGTTTTACACAACTTTTGTGGCGCCCAGCCATCTCAACCGGTGTTTGAGCACGCTTGTGGCGGTCGCGTCGTTCACTGTGGCTATGTGGTTGAGGAGGTGGCGTCCACACTGTGGCAAGGAGCTGAAGCCCGAAAACCCGATTCGGTTCCGTTGACGCCTCAGCAGCTTTGTTCCTTCCGTGCGACATCAGGATTCATCGAGGGGGGCGGCGACGGGGCGACATGTCCAGCGGCAAGCTGGCTGGTTGACCTCGCTTGGATCCGGGCACCACCGGCACCACCCACGGCCGTCTCTATGGCGTGCGACTTCCGCTCTCAACGTCACGGCGTGGTCGTGGCATGCGGCCATCATCAGGGAGACCTCAAGGCACATTTTAGCATCGGTGTTCATCGTGACGTCCTCCTGGACCATTGCCGGCACAAGGATTCTCCGCAAGAATTCCGATCGATCGCTTCCGGTGATGATCATTCGTGGATGCTGCCGGCGCTGCAGGGCTGCAGTGGTGGCCCTCTGATGAGCACCACCACAGGACACATTGTCGGTGTCGTCAGCGGGGGTCTGCCAACCAGTATTTTTCGTGAATTGTCGACGATGCTGCAGTGGAGCGACACATCATCATCGAACATGGAAATGATGTCCTCCTGTGCAATTGACCACTCAACTGGACCACCAGCCATCGTAAGTTGTGGGCCGCCCAGCCGTCGTGAGATGGTGGCCGTGTCCGCCATGGAGGAGACGGCGGCGGCGTGATGTCGTCACTCTATCATTCTAGGCCGGGGCGCCCCATTTTGACGACGAAGCGCAACTCGAGCGACGAGTTCACCCCCTCGAACACGCACCCTTGTGACACTTGACGATTGAAGGGTCCACGTACGTAGCCGTGACCGAGGTGGGTGCCTGTATGCGTGCGTGTGAGTGTTCGTGCCGTCCAAGATGCGAAGATGGAGAACGTTACAAGGTGCGGATGCCATGAGACGTCCGCTTTGGACTCCCCCTTCTGCGAAGCGCTGCGTTAAATTCCACGTTCATTCTACTATCTGTAAGGCAAGTAAGATGCGAAGGTTTCTGTTTCGGCGTTCGCCAGCAAAGCTTGGGGCACTCAGGTGGTGTTGTGCGAGGTTATGATGTGTGTGTTTCAAGTCTGTGGGAAACCCCTTTTCCCTTTTTGTGCGACGTGGCGGAAAGAATAAAACGTTCACACTGTCGTCCCCTGTATCACCGGGATATTTCGGAATGGCAAGCGGAGTTGCGGACGCGTGAGCCGCGGACGATGGCGTGGCGAAGGACGTGCGCAGATTTGGCTACCTCGTGTGGACGACGGTCAGACGGCGCCACAGGGCAGCACAAGAGGACGCCGATGCCTCGGCACGCCGAATACGTGTGCGCTCGTATTGCTATCCTGCGCGCCTTGGGCAGCGGTGAGTGCCCATGAGTTGAATGCGATGGGGAATGATGCCGCTTCGCCGTTCGTTGGAATGTGTCGCCAGCGAAGCATTGTAGCGCGCGCGCTCGCTTCGGCCGAACCTAAACGGTTCTGTGGAGAATCGCATCGCGACTCCCTAGCCTAAAAGCAATGCTTCGACGTTTGACGGTTTCATCACAACGACGCTTCGCTGAATTGACATCCCCCGGGGGGATCACACAACACATCCATGTCCAGCAGCTGTAGCTGGCTGCTTTAACCCGCGCCGCTTGGATCCGGGCACAGCAGTGTGCATACAAGTTACAGTTCAGCACAATGTGTGCGGGACGCGATGACACACACTCCGCTCAAGTGTCCCTTTACCCACTTTTTCCTCCGTCCCTACCTGAGGAGATTACCTGTCCGAGTGCCTTTAAATAGTTAGTCGAATTTGAACGATCATGGCCACCGTCGTGTATACCGCTGCGTTCACGCCGGACGGCGGCACCCTCGCCTCGGGTAGCTCTGACAAGGCCATCATCCTGTGGGACGTCGGCACGGGCCAGCCCAAAGGGGCACCGCTGAACGGGCACGCTACTAACGTGAATTCCGTTGCGTTCACCTCCGACAGCCGCATTCTCGCCTCGGGCAGCGCTGACAACACCATCATCCTGTGGGACGTCGCCACCGGTCAGCCCAAGGGGGCACCGCTGAAGGGGCACACTACTGCCGTCAATTCCGTTGCATTCGCTCCCGAGGACCGCACCCTCGCCTCGGGCAGCAGTGACAACACCATCATCCTGTGGGACGTCGCCACCGGTCAGCCCAAGGGGGCACCGCTGAAGGGGCACACTAAAGACGTCAATTCCGTTGCATTCGCTCCCGAGGGCCGCACCCTCGCCTCGGGCAGCGCCGACAGCACCATTATTCTTTGGGACGTCGCCACGGGCCAGCCCAAAGGGGCACCGCTGAAAGGGCACACCTGCGGCGTGAATTCCGTTGCATTCTCGTCTGACGGCCGCACCCTCGCCTCGGGCAGCTGTGATAGGACGATCATCCTACGGGACGTCACGGGCCAGCCCAAAGGGGCACCGCTGAAAGGGCATGCCTCCACGGTGTTGTGCGTTGCATTCACACCTGACGGACACACCCTTGCTTCGGGCAGCGGTGATAAGACGATCATCCTGTGGGACATCGCCAAGCGCATGCCGAAGGGGAAACCACTGGAGGGGCATACCAATAGCGTGTGGTCGATTGCATTCACGCCCGATGGTCTCACCCTCGCCTCGGGCGGTGAGGACAGCATCATCATCCTGCGGAACGTCGCTGCCAACGGCTCAGTTGGCAGTCGGACATTGCACGTCGCCGCAGCCTTTGAAGAACGCAGATCGGGTGCTAATGATGTGATCTTTGAATCTGTCGATGTTGACACACTCCCGCACTGTGAGTGAGGCCTTGGGCTGGGCGGCGTGCAACCCATATGCAGGCAACGTGATGGTACCGACTGCGTGAAAATCCAGGTCCGGCAGCTGCGAAGCTTTCTGACCAACGTCCGCTCAGCAGTACCCCCGCTCGTACCCCGCTGTGGCTGGAAACAGTTCGCGAAACGCTTTTTCTACAAAAGATAAATCCCCTTCCTTTGGACCGACCTTCCCAGTGCAGCTCGAACAACGAGACGAAAACACCCCCTCTTCCCCCCTCGCCTGCCACGCGCTTCTTTTTGATCTTCAGGTGACGCTTGTCTTTTACAAGTAGGCGAACATTGTTCTTTCTCTCTTCCCCTCTCACCTGCCTCTCGGGTTGCCCCATAGGCTGAGCGCATCACGGATGTCGAGTGCCGTCATTTCATCTCTGCGCGATCGGCTGGCCGCCATCAAGGGCGACCTCTCACTGGCTCCCACAACGGCGGTCGGTGGCACTGCTACCACAACATTGGCGGCACCGCCGAGGGCGACTCCGACGGATTCCAACATCATCGCCGTCGTCGGTGACGTCGGCGCGGCCGGGACAGGCGTCAACGCGCCTGGCGGCAACCCGTCCGGCGGCAACCCTCAAACCCAAGTGGTAGCTCCCCAAGGAGCGT